>Ga0268247_10000064_pt1 | contig 32687 bp, 7 predicted proteins | sample AgamicOrMae_FD_200245 | JGI IMG/M metagenome (GOLD analysis project Ga0268247, IMG submission 200245) | Agave microbial communities from Guanajuato, Mexico - Or.Ma.e (v2) (version 2) | ecosystem: Host-associated > Plants > Phyllosphere > Phylloplane/Leaf | place: Guanajuato, Mexico | collected...
CCACAATCCAAGCTGCAATCGAACTCAAGTGAAACTGTTAAGAGTGAAAACCAGCCATCCTCCTCCGCATCGAGGGGCAACAAACAAACTGATTCCACTAATGTTCCAAAATCTAAGCTGAATGCGCCGAGACGAAACGCTTGGGGCAACATGTCTTACGCCGATCTGATCAGTCAGGCAATTGAAAGTACAAGTGATAAACGACTAACTCTAGCGCAGATATATGATTGGATGGTACAGCATGTACCATATTTCAAAGATAAGGGAGACTCTAATAGCTCTGCCGGGTGGAAAAATTCTGTGAGGCATAATTTATCGTTGCACAGTCGATTCAAGAGACTTCAGAATGAGGGAACAGGTAAAAGTTCGTGGTGGACGATAAATCCTGAAGCTAATATTGGTAAGTGCGCGAGGCGTAGGGCAGCCTCTATGGAGGCGTCGAAATATGAGAAAAAGCGTGGTAGAGCTAAGAAGAAGGCTGAAGCCATACGTCAAGGTCTTCTTTCCTATCCATCACTCACAAATTCATCGCTAAATGGCTCAACAAGCACGCTCGGGGAGCAATCACTAACCCAGTCCCTGGGTCAGTTCCGAGTGCCCTCCACCTCGGTGCAAGGGGGTGCCGAGGGTCTGCAGCAGCAGCAGAGTAAACCTCAAGATCATGGTCTGCGGTCGTTGGACCAGTTCAGTGATCATCATCAACGGCAAGCACCGCAGCAACAACCCTCGACCATAACGCAGTTGCAGATCAGAACTCTCGAGAACTACAATATCGACCACCCGTCGCAACAACAGCAGCAGCAGTTGCGTCAACTCCAACAAGCAGACAAGCAAGATCAGCAACAAAGACGCTTGCAGCAACAAGAACAAGAGTATGAAGACAATCTCGACCTACAGAATGATGTCCAGCACCATGGTTATAGCCCAACGCAGCAGGTTTCACTCCAAGCGGCTGACCAGGAAGGTACTCGACAGCTAACTGTTACGCGATTCCATGATAATAATGATAGCAAGTTGCAGCAACAACAGCAGCAAGCCCAGCAACAGTCACAATATTATTATCAGCAATTCGAACTCTCGACTGCTTTGTAATTATATTAAAGAGATCGCCCGAGTTATTTAACGCCTGAGGGATATAGGGGTGTCCTTGACATCTGCCGTTGCGTGGGCAAGCCCTTAGAACGAGCTTTAGGTTAGAGCGATGAAACTAAGATGTTTTCAGATAAACAGATGGCTCAAGATTAAAAGGAACTAAGGTACAATGGTAACAATCTAAGATTGATTTTTTGTGAGAAAATTATTAAAATTTATCGTTAAGCGTAATTTCCTCCAAAAGAGAAGAAAAAATGTTATTGAGCTCTATTGGAGGAATCAGGAGATCGCTTTATATTTGAGAGATTATGTCTGTTGAAATTACAGGTTAAGCAATAAGGCTCAAAGATTCTAGCTGCGCGAGTATGGGCACCTAGATCGTCCAATAAACTTAGATAATTATCGAGTTCACAGTGCGCCTAAAATTCCCCATCACTTTTATATAAATGCCGTCGAGCTATGTCGATTCATTGCCTATGGCCTAGGACCTTATAGTTTATTATCATTGCATAGATTCAAGGTCGGCAAAATACTTGAATATCCATCATACGCAACGGACTCAGTCCAGCGAGGATATATCGTTGATGCGAGTGCGTACAATGTTGTACAGTACATACTTTCTGATGGTTGATTTGATGGCTATCACTCTTTGAGATGGACCTGATTTTGGTTTAAGTCATAACCGTCATTTGGTCTGCCATGATTTGGCTCTTTTAGGGTGTTTCTGAAACGCAAATCTGCCTCACTGATCTGGAGCAAATCTCTAGCTTGTAACCTTTGCTTTTGGTCCCTCTGTTTCTCAATTCTCGCCAAAGGGCTATTCTCTGGGTCGACTTTCCTGAGCCTAATCCAAAGTCCAAACCATTGGTGCTGAAAGATGAACTCCTCACGGTACTTGGTCCACATTCTCAGCCTAATGAGACTACAAATGAATATATGTGAGCTGATACCCATCAGGAGGTGCCACAGTGCATGGAATTGGAGCGCCGGTTTGACAAAGAAAGGAAAATGATCTCTGAATTGTGTGAGCACATCGCAAAAGTGTTTATCTATAAGCCAAAATCCAAATGCTAAATGCTGTAATATTAACACAGTCCAAAATATATGATGCGGTCCATGAGTCTTCTTGAGTTTGTAACCTATGGCAGCGGATGCGTAGACAATCAATCCAAAGGCTGTGTGATGGAACACAGGCCACGCAACCAGAAATACATAGAAGGACAAAAATACCAAACCATATGATATGAGCACGGCGGCCAACTTTTTCCTATTTACATTTGGCTGGTCTATTATGTAAAGTAAATAGAGGCCATGTAATGTGACCACAATCATGCTAGTCTCATCAAACATCTGCATCGGTTTAGATAATGTCATATGAAAGCAAAGCGAACCAACGCCCACTAGGGCTAGACTCAAAAAAGCTAGTCTAAATGAGGGCTCCACATTATGGTGCTTGCCCAACTCAATATACTGGACCACTTGAGGCAAAATGAAGGCTAAATTTGATATGCTATTCCAAAACTCGGCAATATAATATGTTAGCTCATAATTGGACTCGCACCAATCAATTGTGGCAGTTTGAGTCCATAGGCCCCTGGCCGAGTTGATTGGCAATTGATTAGGAGGAGCCATATGATATCCTTTTGCTGTGATTTGTTTCTTAAGCTCGCCGCCGATTGAACGGTGTTGTCTCTCACTCTTGAGGGCTCTCACTTGATGATTCTTAGGCTTAATTTAGGCAACCGATGTGATGGATTTCAGGATGGATTCTCAGTGATATGTTCCTTTACTCTAACAACCTTTGTATAAAGTAATGTCTTTGCTTTAGATTCTGGACGATGATATGAAATGTTAAACTGAAATTTCTCATATTTTGCACACTATCAATGCATAGTCGATCCAAACTGTTTCCCAATCTGTCTAACTGTATAAGAGTTTGCATAGAAAAATCTACTGTTACTTGAGCTTCGTGGTTGTTTCTAGCAAGCGACTCTGGAGAGAAGCTTGACAAAATTGCATCTTTTTATAGTGATACACTGATCAAGTGTCGACTCTAATTTGAATACTGATATTTTCGAAGCGGCATTTCAATGGGCCAATCTTTGGTATTCTAGGATCTTGCTGGCAGAATAAATTGGGCAATAAATATTAGTCTTGGCAAAAAAAGAAAAAAAAATACAATTCCCTTCTGATGCTCGGGGATGTTGGCTTGCGAAGCTTGTGAGCTGGGGGTAACATTTGAACAGTAGTATTTGCTGCTTCAGAAAGGAGATCTTGATCATGCCAGAACAATCTACAGTTTGTTGTGGTCTTTTTTGAGGTTCTCCTCAAACATAAGTGGCTCAACAATTAGGGCGAAGTGTGATCTGGCAAACAGGGCAAAAAGGAAAACATTTGCAATCCTTGATCATTGCAAAAGTGAAATTCTCTCGATCTAACCTCTCGTGTAGCCATTACAGTCCGACAATATTAGTCGATTAGACAGCTGTCTGTCTATCTATCTCTCTAACGAGCAAAAGTTGTCAGGGGTCGGAGGGAAAGTTTTATGAAAGTATCTCTTTTTGGGTTAGCACGAAAGCAACTAAAGTTAAAGGGCTCACTCTGAGTCATACTCTCTTGAGTTGCACGCTCATTTCTGGCTTGCTGGAAACTATCGCCATTGCTCCCCCACCGGCGGCGGGCTGCCTTTGGGCGATGGTGAGCTCGCGCACGGCTCCCGTTGGGCTAGATCACGCACTTGGCAAGCTCAGAAGCTCGTGACGCGGAGCTGTCTTGCCAAGATACAGGCGATATTACCGTAATGCTGTTGTTCACTTGGTCGCCTTGTTGCTTGATATCTGTGTTCAGTGGTGTGCGTCGTTGTTGGAGATAAGTTGCGCGTGTGCTTGATGTCTGTGAAGCTTGTCCGACACAAGAGGAGAAAGCGAGAATGGTGCTGCATCAAAACACGCAAGCCTGCCCCTGTAACCACTGCCCATGGGGGCTTTGTGCAATTGCGTGTTCTCGGTCCGAGTGGCTCGAGCGACTTCTGCACTAGTATTGGGCATTTTCCACTTCCACAAGTTGCAAAACAGAATCAAATGAGAGCTCTTCTCGTCCAAAAAGCCCAGGATATGCCTTGCGAGTAGTCCTCCTCTCACATTTTCCCGTACTGGTCCATTGGCCAGCCCAGAGTTGTCGATTTTAAGCTCAAAGATTCAGAACCCAATGGCGGACTGGGGCCGAAGTCTAGCCAGTCAGCCGGCGGCGGGCCCCCTGCAAGCTGGACTGAACCTTGCGAGCTTTCCATTGAGAATTTGGCACACTCCTTGAAGAAAGTTCAGGTGTCGGAGGAAGTCCAGCATGAGTCTCAGGACAATAACGATATCCTGACTGTCTCAGATGTGCCTTAGTCCTACTTTGAGCGATTGAAATGCTTGCAAAGCTCAGTTCTGACTTCAGGCAGTCCAGCGAGAATGAGCTGCCAGTCCACAGGCAGCCCAGAGCTGTGCTTGAACACATGTAGTTTGCGGCCACAATGCGCGAACGCTCTGGCGATTCGAGGATCTGCGAAAAGCACGTAGCCAGCGCCACATGCAACTATTTCAACCAAAACAAACACCCCGCTTTCGACCACAATTGTTCTCAATTGCCTCGTTAAACATTATTGTAAATATTCATTCTTCCAATTGGTCGACCTGAAACCACTCTCAGCATTATCGAGATCTGCATTCATGCCGCGAAGAAACCTCAGATGTCACCTGATCAGTCACCCTAGTTTATAGCCTGATCCGCGCCACAGAATAGGATAGCGAAATGGCCTTCGTAGGCTCCTGCCAGGACATGTGTCCTGAGAAGGAGCGGCAAGCTCGATTTGGCCTCTACATGTCCATATTTGAGAAGGATCACAACAATCAGCCGGACGAATATGCGATGGTCAAAGAGTATCGAAGATCCGGAGCTGATCAGGAGGAACCATCGCCGCAGGATTTGAGAACTGTTAGCGCCTTAGAATTAACTATGAATCATCTTGTCAGTAAGATTATGGACGATCCACGTTCCAAGCAACAGGATACCGCAATCGAATGGTATGATTTCCTATGGGACCGGCTCAGAGCGCTCAGGAAAGATATTACCCAACAGAATATTTGTGATCAACGAACCGTCCTCCTTGTCGAGAGGTGTGCTCGTTTCCATGTGCATAGTTGTTATGCCATGAATAGGGTGAAAGATTTTGACGTTGACATGAACAAGAGGAATCTCAATGATTGTCTACAAATGCTAAGACAAATGTACTCTGATCTCAGAACATCATCGGGCACTATCTGTTGCAGCGAAATGGAATTCCAAAAGTATGATATTTTATTGCATCTAAACGACGAGCAACTCTCTTCCACTGTCTTGATGAAAACCTCAGACCACAGGTCATCGGAAGAAATGAAGTTCCTATTCAGAGTATTTTCTGCTTACACGAACAACGACTATTATCGATTTTTTCAATTGATGGAGAAGGCCGACTATATGACTTCGTGTATCTTAAGTTTATATGCCAACAAGATGAGGCTGTTAGGATTCAAGACAATTGTGCATGCATGCTCATCAGCTCGTCAAATAACTTACTATCCGGCAGATATGGCCATCAGATGTTTGGGCTTTGACGAACTAGAAGATTTGAAATCTTACGCGGCTTCCATAGGAGTTGTGACGCAGCTAAGAGATGGCAAAGAGTATCTATGCCTATCTAAAGACCTTCTGGCCACAATACGACGTCTCGAGAACAATATAGAACCTATAAAATCGCAGAAGCTCGTTGAGAAAAAGATGTTTGACTGGCCAGTCGGCAAATTGGTCTATGGAGGTGATGTTATTCTACCTGTTGAACGAAGACAGTCATTTGATAGCATAGCGCCAATGGATACGGAAACGAATGATTGTATTGGTATTGATTTAACCAACGGGACACAATTCCAAGAAGTGAACTTCACATCCCCAATTCAATCAAATGCATGGACTCCTTATACAAGTTCTATTGCCGAAAATCATAGACCATCGGTAGTATTTAAACAACCAGAGTTCGGGGTCGCTGAGGCTTACTCCAGCGCTACTGATGAGACGCAGGCGCTAACAGTCAAACCGCAATTCAAGTTTGGTGACCCTAATTTCTCATTTTCTCTGCCAAAGCCCGAAAAGAGACGCTCAGTCGAGCTACAGTCCAATGAAATGACTTTCCAAACTTTCCAGAGCTCTAAAACGAAAGAAGAATCTCAACTTAGCCCTTCCAACTCTGGCCGTCTGAAGGATGATATCTCCCCGATAAAAAGAGTATACGTCCCAACTTCCGTCCCGCACCAACCAGCTGACCATCTCGTTAAAGTCAAGCAACAAGCCGCTCTGACGCCAACAAAAAGTGACGAAGACTTTGTAGACAATCTCACCCATCTAGAGCGACAAGTTGTCGCACTAGAAGACCCGCAAAACACTTGTGAAGTCCAGGATGACGAGAACTCAGAGCCCGAGATCAATGAACTTCTTATTAAGGCCATTCAAAAGAGGTCTAGAATGACTAGGGAGGAACTTGCTGATAAAATGCCCGCAGGACGTTTCCAAACCGCTTCTCTAGCCTCCAAGAGGCCCACTTTGAAAGTTTGCGATGCTCACCCCGTGCAACAGGTTTCTACCCCCCAAAAGCGGAGGAAATATTCTCTAGATCCGCTACCCCAGCTTGAATCTATGACAACGCGCATCAAAGAGGAGGAAAAGGTGAACAAGATATTCAAAGACTTAGCAAGATTGTTAGGAGAACAGTGATAAATATTCTGCCTAAAATCGTAAGGGATTTATTGGTTTAATGTTTCTTAGCACGATTATACAAGGCCGCCTCTGGGAAGCAATCTCAATGAACTAACGGAGAGTCTCAAGTTCCTTCCTTTTCTTGGGCAGATTCTTCCTCCAGCTTTAAGAACACTCTAACGTTATCTTCATCATTAGCCGAATCAAAGTCCTCGTAATCTCCACAATATGTGTCATCATTGAAAAATTGAGGTGGTAGCGCGATAACTTGAGAGTTCCTGCGTTTACAAACGGCCTGCATTTGTTCCTTTTCCTTCTGGTGTCCAGGTTCAGTCACATCTACAATATCGTAGTTGATCTCCAAAGAATCTAAGATCATTTGGGCCCTTTGTTGGCGCTTTTTTATTTCTTTGCTTGCAGATACTTGTGATATATAAAGTTTTACAACCATGGTTGTGGTAAATGCTTATTGAACCGTGATATTAGTTACAAGATTAATAAAAATTGATCGGGAATAATCTCGAATGTTCAATAGATAATACTAGTGAGGTTTAGTTCTCAGAAATGATTGCAATCTAGGTCCTAGTTAATTGATAGATAAACTATCGAGGTTTCTAAAGTAGTCGACTATTGTCGATTTTTCATCCACTTTAATGTCATTGAGTCCCTTAAGTCCATCCAACCCCCATGTGATCTGTGAGATTTATCAACATCTGACGAGGATGATTAGCCTAACTAATATAATTCACATCTAATTTTTGGATTCTGAGGTGAGGTGGTTGTGGTGATGCAATCGAAGTTTTCTCGCTGCCAAATTGAGCATAGGATGAAATTGAGGCCACGCCCTCTGTGTTTTCGCTTCACTTGAAATTATTTCCAAGTCGCCCGCGTGGATGCGCGTGACTAATGACCACAGTGTATTTCGGCATCCATTTGGCATCAATTGGCCGTAATATTTTCCAATGACCAAGCTCTCTGGTCCGAGGATAAGTGGCATAACTAATCTATTCTACAAGCAATGCATTTCTTGTGATGGAAATCGATCAAGATGATAGGGTGAACCCGGGCGAGAATCAGGATCTCACTGAGGAACCCGCGGGGTGTTCCCCGAGAAGAGGTGTGATAGACTTTAGTGCTCATGCCGACGTTATCAGCAGCATGAACGATGATCCCGTGGACCACGTGGCCAAGCTGAAGATAGACAAGAAATCTGTTGTGATAACGAAAAGGAAAAGGAGACGGAAAAGCAAGAAGATAATCCAGGCAAAACGAGTTAAAAAAAGACTCCAAAAGGTGGAGCGCCTGTCGGATGAGATATCAACCCGATTGGATTTGGCCTTAAGTGAGAGTTTAAATTAAAAACATGATGCATCTCTAGTCGATACTGACTAACAAGTTTCTCGTGATCATCTTCCTTCGAGCGGCCGTTTATGGACGGCCAGGGTGAAAGATTGGGCAGAAAGGAGAACTATCAGGGTGGAGAGGAGAATAGTAAGTAAGGTGATGAGAAGGAAAGCACTGAGAGCGGATGTGTTGTGGAGCTTTTATGAAGGTCTCCCTTGATGTCGAAGTAACTATTTCGTTGCCATCGCTCGCTATTCGCATGACCAAATGTGGTGACAATGATGTGCAGGCTGCATGGGCGAGGGCGAGGCTTTCGGCATCTTTGAGCATCTAGGATCTTAGGTCTGTTGCCTCTGGGCTTGGGAGCGGGCCTTTGCATGAGAGAGAGCTGAGGTAGATCTAGATGCAGACACTGGGCGCCCGCTCGCCCCCAGACTCCAGCAGACCTCCAGCCTAGTCTCTCCACTATCTGTTCCACATATTAATGCCTTATCTAGTCAATTTAGCCAACTGTGCCAGTTACTCTGCACTGTTCACTGCTCACTTTGGCCCCTGCCTAGCCCCCTGGGCGCCTCCTCCTCTCTTTGGCTTCCCCTTGGTCTGGCTTGTGGTGACTAAGCGCCGCTGAGCACGCCAGCGATGAGGCCCAGCCAGCCAGCTTGCACTTGAACGACAATCCACAATCTTGGGGCGCAGCTCTGGGAACTCCGGCAACTGTGGGCCGGCTTCAGCTCTGCTCTGCATTCTGGAATAATCAAATTTGACGAGAGTTAGGAAGAAATAACGTAATTTCCATCTTAACTCTTACGCCAAATGAGCCCCCTCCAAGCTCGTCAAGCAAATTACTTTTCAGCCCATTTCTGCTCCTCCTCCAACTCGAGCTGCCTGTGTACAGTCTGAGGGGAGCGCAAAGGAGAAGAAGGAGGAGGCCTAAGCGTCAATGAGGAGTGAGGCTCGGCGTCCAAATCGACGATTGGCAATAGCTCATGGAGGTCTGTGACTAACTTGAGCATTGGGCCTCAGTAGTTGTAACAAAAAAACTTGCCAGAACTTCCTCTTCCTTAGCTGCCGAGCTTTCATATCGCTGGGCAAGTATGCGATGGAAAAGCATTAGGCGGATGCTTTTCCATCCTGATGGAGCTTCAGTCCTCTGGGTGCGTGGCTAATATCAGTCGTAATTGGTGGCGAATATCTGTTCTCGTTTTTGTGGGGCGCCACTGAGGCACATTTGCCGCAATGGGCCCTTCTCGTCCGGCGGTGTTTCATCTTTTTTGGAGCCTCTCTTCTGGGCGCATCCTCGAAAGAATACCAGCAGCTAGAATCACAGGCTCAGGTATGCTCAGTCGTTGAGTGGCTCGAGCTGGGTGAGCAAGTGCCCAAAGAAAGGGAGTTAAAGACGTGGGGCCAAGTTGCTGAGCTAAGGTGTGGAGGGATAGGCGGCGCTTTTGGGGGGAGGAGCAGTTTGGATTTGTTTGAGCTTGAGAGGAGCGACGTTTGGAGGAAAAAGTAGAGGAGGAAGAAAGGTTGCCAATAATTGGCAGCCCAGCGGGCAGGAGTTGCCAATCGACGAGCAGTATCAGTGGAAGAGGGGCGATAGCAGTGAGAGACTTTCTCTGGGGCGCACCTTGAGCAGAAGCCGGCTGGCGGCGAGCACTCGACGACAGAGAGGCACAAGGTAGCCGCCGCCAGTGACTAAGCATTTAGAGACTATCTGGGGGCCTCGGAGGGGAAGTCGCGGGCGACTCGTGCTCTTGTTGAGCTGCGAGGACCTAGGGGCGCGCAACAGGAACGAGGCCGGCGCGTTGGGGCGGCCTTTTGGCTGCAGTCTGCAGTGTGTGCGAGCGATGTTTGTTTACACTGCGCGCAGTGCAGTTTGCGCGCCTTTGGGCCTGGCCTTTGCTGCCGCTGCAGCTCGTCCACTGCAGACTGTGTGCAGTGCAGACTGTGTGCATTGGACCTTTCCCTTGAGGAGGCGCTGTGGACGTTTGCAGAAGGGGAGGCCGCGACTTCAAGAGTGTATTGGATTTTATCGGAAAGGAGGAGGATTCCTTTGGGTGGAGTGGAGCTGAACTTGCGAGTGTTTCTCTGAAGTGGAGAGAAAAGTGGAGAGAAACTCGTAAAGACCACACACTTGGCCAGGGGACAGCGCCCAGATCGCACAGATGAGGCGTGCAAATTTTCTACAGACTCCGTAATGAGCCAGGCCGAGCCACTTTGAACGCCCGCGAGACCTTAGAAACAAAACAGCGCCACACAGAGAGAGAGACAGTCATTCACTCAGCCAGACAGACAGACGTCCGGAAAGGGGCGCAGAGTAGCTGGAGAGGAGCTGGAGAGTAGCTAGAGACTAGCTAGAGGCGGCGCAGGAAATTGGCCTGCAGGCGAGCGTGTATCTTGGAGGAGGAGGTGCAGGAGGAAGGAATAACGAGGAGGAATAACCTGAATTAGAGAGGAGGAGCAGTCGTCAGTCTCGTTGCGGCTTGTTGGGTTAGGTTGTGGAAGAGTGTGGCGAGCAGTTGAGGGTAGTGCGCTTTTGCGAGCTGCTTTGAGTTGTTGTGGCAATTCAGAGACTAGTGCTTCTGCTGCTGCTCTTTGGGCCTTGGTGGAGCGCCAGTTGAGGAAGAAGAGCGCCAGAATTGCGAGCAAACGAGCCTCGCAGCACGTGAGAGAGAGAGCACGATAGACGATGTCAATATACGCGATCACATTGAAAAGAGAGCTTCTGGGCGGCGCCGTTGGCGAGTGCGAGCAGTCCAGAGAAGAGGAAGAAGAAGGGCGCCAAATTGATCAAGCAGCAGCAGTAGAAGCAGAGTTTGAGTCTAGCTCAAGAAGCTTGGCCGGCAGGAGTGGCGAGCGAGAAGGAGCGAGAGGAAGCAGGACAGTAGAAGGTGAAAAAAGTGAGAGTCCGAGTTGCCAGTGGCAATCATCAGCGGCGACTTCTCGGGCAGAGAAGCAAAGGCGCCTCCTAAATGAAGCCAATTGGTTAGATTGTTCGTGTGGTAAGTATTTGTTTGCTTAGTTAGGCAGTAGCTTGACGCCGCATCCTAGTCGAATAGCACGCACCAGAGTTCACCCTTAGGGCTAACTTTGAGCTTTGAGCTTCTCACTAGAGGCCAACTTTGAGCTTTTGAACATGCATAGTGCAAAAGAAGAGACCATGTTATGGAAGCCAAGCTAATCCATTTGACTTCCTCGCTTCTCTGACTTTCTTTCGGGCCCCAAACACAATTGATCATTGTGCGCGCCCGCATCATTGCGCCCCATTGGCCACACATCATCGCACGGCCCAATTGGCCTGTTTGTTGTTAATGAAGACGTCCAGACGGCCAGACCGAGCGAGACTGAGCGAGTGCAGCTTCAGAGCATAGAGAATACAGTTAACAATAATAATAATAATAAGAATTATATTAGAAATAGTAGTAGTAGAAGTAGTGAGAATAATATTGAGCAGTGGCAGTCGAGTGAGGGGCAGCATTCGAGCCAGTGTTTGGAGAGGCGCAGGAGACAGTTGGAGTTGTTGGGCGAGAGAGCGCGCGAAATAGTGCACTCGGTGAATGTTACACTTGAGGTTAGTGCAGATTTGAGCCAAGTTAAGAGAGTCCTCTGGTTCAAAGACAAACACGAGCTCACCACAAGCGAGCGGCCTCTCTTGTACTTGGAGAGAAAGAGACAAGCCTCAGCTAAGGGCTCAGCTAAAGGCCAAGAGCAGTCGACACAGTCTAGAGCATCCACAAGATCCACTAGCATCAAGCGGACCAAGTCGAAGAGCAAACTCACCACAGCTTCCTACTCGATCGAGCAGACGCACGAGCAAATCGTTGAGGAGCGCCACTTTTTGGGCCCCCCAAGTGAAGAGCAAGAGCAAGAGCAAGAGGAGAGATTAGAGAGTAGGTGCGGCGAGCAGAAAGGAGCAGAGTTAAGGCAGAGGAACAAGCCATTAGGTGGTGGAGATTTATTGGTGGAGCAAATTGGAGAGAAAATTGGAGAAGAGCAACAGGTGGAAAGAATTCTCAAGTGCCGCCAAGAGTCCAACGAACAGGGAAGCAGACTGACCATTTACGACTTGCAGCAGAATGACTATGGTCAGTACATCTGTAGGCTAGTTGATTCTGAGGGACGAGATTTGGCCAACATCAAGACCCAATTGCAGAACCAGCAACAGGCAGTTGGAGAGGAGGAAGAGAAAGTTAGCGCTTCTTTAGAGCAGCTAGAGAGTAGAGATAGTGTGCAGGAAGTGTGGAAGAGTGTTGAAGGAAGTCTCCTCGAGAAGAAGAGCTTATCAAAAAGTAAAAGAGCAGCATCAGCAATTGGAACAATGGATGAAGTAATTGAGGTAAAGGAGGGCGATTTGAACATTGAGTTGGGCATTCAAATATTGCCCGAAACAAATGAGGACGAGGAGCTGATGAGCGAGGAGGAGAAACAGGAGTTCATTGAGCAGACAAGTATCAATTGGTTCAAGGACGACGTGAAGTTGGACGAAAAGGATGCACAAGTGTTGAAATTGTTCCAATTTTCCTACGACCAAGTGGCGGGCTTTCACAAGTTAATAGTCCTCAAGGCGAGCAAAGAAACGGAAGGAGTCTACACGTGTTTGGTTGAGAATGAGAGCGGAACTAGCTCCTGTTCCACCAGGTTGGTTGTGGGCCCAGGAAACAAGCCCAAGTTGACCAGCCAGTTGCAGGATGTGACAGTTTACGTGGGTCAGAGTTTAGAGTTTCGCATCAAGTCCACTGGACTGCCCCCAATCGACTCGTGCCAATGGTTCAAGGACGACCAATTGCTCATCGAGCTAGACTCAAGCACCGGGCGCTCTTCTTCGTCAACTGTCGAATCGCATTGCAACGAGCGCATCTCAATGGCGCGCACGGAAGAGTGGCCCCCGCAGTGCATTGGCCGCAAGGACGAGGACAAGGTGCTCATCTTCCGGCTGTCCATTGAGCAGCTCAAGCTGGACGACACTGGACGCTACAAGTGCCGCATAATCAACGAGCACGGATTTGACGAGTCCGAGTGCATGGTCAAGGTGTTGCAGGAGATCATCGAGGAGCACGAGGAGATCGAGGAGACCATCGAGGAGACGGTGCGCCTTGGCGGAGGCGAACGCTCCAGCTCGAAGCGCGAGGAAACTGAGGAGGAGGAGGAGGAGCACAGGTTGGAGGAGACCAGCACGACGACGAGTGTGCGCGAAGACGAGGAGCGCGTCAAGAGGCTCAAGAAGGAGGAACAGGAAGTGGAAGTGGAAGAGCAAATGGAGGTGGACCAGTCCAGGGTTTCCGGTGGCGGCCGGAAGTCGCAGTTGGTGCACCGAAAGCCTCGTTTCCTGCAACCCTTGGCCGACCAGGAGGCGCGTCTGGGCGAGCGGACGCGCTTGAAGGTGGTGGTCTCGGAGGAGGAGGAGGAGCGAGTGGAGGAGGTGCGTCTGCTGAAGGAGGGCCGTTTGGTGTTCAGCTCCAAGTGGCCGGCGGGAGCTAAGGGCGACAGTTGGCAACTGGACGGCTGCAGAGGCGCCCGCGTGACCACCTACGAGGAGACTGTGACGGAGGAGACAGTGGTCAGAGAGGAGCAGCTGGAGCGCGAGCAGGAAGAGCTATCGGACAGCAGACTGAGCAGACGGCCCAGACACTCGAAACGGCCCTCCATCGGTCAGCGCCAAGTGCGCGGCCGCGCCTTCGAGCTCGAGCTCGAACGGGTGGAGATGGAGCACCAGGGGGCGTGGCAGTGCGAGGCCGAAAATGGAGCGGGAAGGGCGAGTTGTGTGGGCGAGCTGGAGGTGTTTGCGGAGCCCCGGTTGGTGCGCGACTTGGAGCGCGAGCTCAGGGTGAACAAGGGCGACGAGATCCGACTGAGCGTGGAGGCCAGCGGCTCGCCCATGCCAGTCTTCAGCTGGTTCAAGGACGGCCTGGGTATCGCCGAGGAAGAGGAGCGCGTGTTCACGCAAACCGGAAGCGCTGCAAGTGGCCAGAGTCGGACCGGAAGTGGCTCCGTAAGCCAAAAAAGTGGCAGCAAGAGGCGCTCGTCGGTGACGTCGGTGCGCGAGGAGCAGGGCGTGAGCATCAGCGGGGAGACGCTGATCATAAGGGAGGCGCGCGCGGAGGACGAGGGCAGCTACCAGTGCAAGGTGGAGAACCGGCTGGGCCAGGTGGAGACGCGCACCTGCGAGCTTAGGCTGGTGAGCGAGCGCGGTTCAGCGCCGCGGATCATTCGCGACCTGTCGGCCGACTCGCTGCTCGAGCTGGACGAGGGCGCCACGCTCAGTCTGAAGGTGCTCGCCGAGGGCCAGCCGCGGCCCAGCCAGCGTTGGCTGCGCGACGGCGAGCCGCTGGAGGCGAGCCAGTCTCGCGGAAGGCGCTCGAGCAGGTTCCTAGAGAGCTCGAGCGAGGAGACCTCTTCGAGCGAGGAAAGTGTCCAGGTGGAGCAGGTGGGCCAAGAGTACAGGCTGACGATAAGGCGCGTGAGCGAGCGCCACTCGGGCAGCTACCGTGTGGTGTTGGCCAACGAGCTGGGCAGCAGCGAGTCGCGCTCGGTGCGAGTGCGCGTGCGCAAGGGCGCCGACGGCGAGCGAGCCCCAGAGGCGCCCACCATTCAGGCGCAGGCGCAGGACAAGCTGGTGGGCCTGGGCTCGAGCGTGTCCTTCGACGTGCAGGTGGGCGGCCACCCAAGGCCGCTGATCACCTGGTACAAGAACGGGCGCCGGCTGGCCGAGTCGAGCGACGGCCGAGTGAGCTTCGTGGAGGAGGAAGTGACCACCACCACGGTGGTCACCGAGACCTTCGAGGACACGGGCGAGGAGACGGGCGAGAAGGAGGAGCGCCGCGAGACGAGCACTGTGCACCGGCTGGTGTTGCGCGACGTGCGCGAGTCCGACGAGGCCATCTACAGTCTGAAGGCGGAGAACGAGCTTGGGGCGGCCAAATCAGGGCTGGCCTCGCTCACAGTTGACCGCCGAAGGGCCAAAGTGGACGAGCTTGAGGAGCGCGAGCGCCAGCAGCGCGCCCAGCAGGACGAGCTGCTGGAGGAGGAGACCACAGTCACCCAGACGGAGACCACCACCACGACGAGCACGAAGAGCGAGCAGGAGCGCGACTCGAGCTCCAGGCGCCGCAAGTCGCAACAGGAAGTGGCTCGAGAGGAGCAGGAGGAGGAGGAGGAGCTTGACGAGGCGGGCGAGCGGCGCGTGAAGAGGACCACGCGCACCACTACGACGCGCACCAAGACCACCACCACCACGACGGAAGAGGAGGAGCAGGAGGAGGCGGAGAGGAAGCGGCGCTCGCAAGTGCAGATTGAGGAGCAGGAGGAGGTGGTTGAGAGCGACGAGCTCCGGCGCCAAAAGTCCAAACGGAAGAGTGTGCGCGAGCAGGAGGACGAGGAGCAGCGCGAGGAGGAAGAGCTGGAGGACGAGGAGGAGCAGCGCAAGAGGCGCAACAGGCGCCAGCTGGACGAGCAGAAGATGGACGAGAAGATGGATGTAGATGAGCAAGAGGAGGAGGAAGAGGAGACTGTCTCGGAGGAGGAGCGGCGGCGGAAGCGGCGCACGGAGACGAGCGAGACGCGCCGCCAAGTGCGCAGGAGGCCCAGCGGGCAGCAGGAGGAGGAGAGGTTAGTGGAGGAAGAGGAGCGAGAGGAGGAAGAGGAAGTGGTCGAGGAGGAGAAGGTGCGCCGCCGCCAAGCTAGAGGGCCGCGCATTGTGGGGGCGCCGCGCGAGGTGGTCGCCGGTTTGGGCAGCTCGCCGGAGCTCGAGGTGCAGGTGTTTGAGGAGGAGGAGGAAGTGATTGAAGAGGAGGAGATTGTGGAGGAGGAGCGCAGGAAGGAGAGCAGGAGGGACAGGGAGCAGAGCAGGCGGGTGGTCTGGCTGAAGGACGAGCAGCCCATTCCAGAGAGACTGTTGCGCGACAGACACTACGAAATCCTCGAGGAGAGCTCCAGCGAGTTGCCCAATGTCAAGAGGCGCACCCTTAGGATCAACAGTCTGCGCACCTCAGACGAGGGCGAGTACAAACTGCGCCTCGAGAGACCCAACTCCACACCCACCGAGAGCCAGCCCATCAAGGTGCGCGTCGACCGATCGATGCGGCCTGGCCAACGGGCGAGCATCACGCCGGCCGACATCAAGCCGGAAGTGGCCCAACCACTCGAGCCGAGCATTGTCAGTGTGCCCGAGGAGGTGGTGGCGGGCATTGGAAGCTCGCCCCAGATCGAGGCCGAGGTTTCGGGCACTCCAAAGCCTCAATTGAGCTGGTTCAAGGATGGCCAGCCAATCAGCGAGGCCGAGCTCAAGGATGGCCACCTGGAGATTGTGGAAATTCCGAGCGAAAATCCGGAAGTGGTGAAGCAGGCACTAAAGATCAACAATCTGAAGCCGGCCGATGTGGCTGCCTACCACGTGAAGGCGGAGAATCCGGCTGGCGAGGTGGAGTCTGAGCCAACAAATGTGAGAATTGACAGATCGATGGCGCCCTCAGATGAGCCCATTGTTTCGGGACTTCCGGAGAAGACGACAACTGCTGGGCTGAAGAAGATCGGCGAGGGCGACGAGGCGCCCGCACAGTCGGCACCCTCAATTGTCAGGATGCCCGAGGAGCTAGTCGCAGGCGCCGGCAGCAGTCCTCAATTAGTAGCTGAAGTTGCGGGTTCTCCGCAGCCCCAAATCACATGGTTGAAGGACGGCCAGCCTTTGCCAGACAGAGACTTGCGCTCAGGCCACTTGGAAATCGTCGAGATTCCAAGTGAGAATCCGGAAGTGACGAAGCAAGCACTCAAGATTAACGACTTGAGAGCGGCCGACGTAGCCCAGTATGCAGTAAAGGCGGAGAATCCTTTGGGCGAGGTGCAATCTGAGCCAACGAAGGTCAGGTTAGACAGAAGTATGGGACCAAGAGATGAGCCTGAAGTGAAAGAGCAATCTATTAAACCAATGGAGAGCTCGCCACTGGTTGGCAGTGGAGATGTGGCGCCATCTATTGTGCACATGCCCGAAGAAGTGCGGGCCGGACGCGGAGGATCACCCCAGATTGTTGCTGAAGTCAGTGGGCAGCCAAAGCCACAGATCAGCTGGTTTAAGGACGGCGAGCTAATCAGCGACCGAGATTTCCGTCTTGGACATCTGGAAATTGTAGATTTGCCCACCGAGAAGCCGCAGACAGTGAAACAGGCGCTCAAGATCAATGATCTGCGACCCACAGATGTCGGTGCTTACCACATCAAGGCGGAAAATCCCTTAGGTGAGGTTGAGTCTGAGCCAACGAGACTGACACTTGACCGAAGAATGAGCTACAAGGACGAGCCTGTGGTGAAGCCGGAAGAGGAAAAAGTTGAGCAGAAGAGTCCAACAATTGTCAGCTTGCCAGAGGAGCTAAGAGCTGGCGAGGGAAGTGCCCCGCAGATTGAGGCACTGGTCGAGGGCGAGCCTAAGCCTGAGCTAAAATGGATGAAAGATGGCAAGGAGATTCCGCAGAAAGACCTGCGCTCAGGCCACATCGAAATAGTCGAGCTGCCGAGCAACGAGAATCCAAATGCCGTCAAACAGGCGCTCAAGATCAACGACCTGAAGCCGAGTGATGCGGGCGACTACCAAGTGAAGGCAGTGAATCCAGCCGGCGAGATCGAGTCTGAGCCAGTTAAGCTGCAAGTCGATCGGAAGATGAGCGCCTCAGACAAGCCAGTTGTGAGACAGGCGGGCGAGCAAGAGTTGCCCGAAGATGCATGTGCGCCAACAATTGTAAGTATGCCAGAGGAGGTTGTTGCTGGACGAGGAGCAAGTCCCCAAATTGAGGCTCAAGTGAGCGGCAAACCTGCACCGGAAATCAGCTGGTTTAAAGACGGACAGCCAATCAGTGAAGCTGAGCTTAGAGACGGTCACTTGGAGATTGTCGAGTTGCCAAGCGATCGGCCGGAAGTTGTGAAGCAAGCGCTGAAAATTAACGACTTGAAGGCTGCTGACGTGGCTGCTTACCACGTGAAGGCAGAGAATCCCTTAGGTGAGGCAGAGTCTGAGCCGACAAATGTCAGAATAGACCGAACAATGTCGCGCACAGACGAGCCAGTGGTCACTGGTCTGCCCGAGAAACTGACCACTTCAGAACCGGAAGCGAAGGCTGGAAAGGGACCAAGAGAGACTGAGGCGGGCCAGTCAGCTCCGGCAATTGTGAGCATGCCCGAGGAATTGGTTGCCGGGCCAGGAAGTAGCCCGCAGTTGGTGGCCGAAGTGGCAGGCTCGCCGCAGCCAGAGATCACCTGGCTCAAGGATGGCCAGCCTTTGTCTGAGCGCGACTTGCGCACTGGCCACCTGGAAATTGTCGAGCTGCCGAGCGAGAACCCGGAAGTGGTGAAGCAGGCGCTCAAGATAAACGATTTGAGACCAGCCGATGTTGCCCAGTACGCAGTGAAGGCGGAGAATCCTTTGGGCGAGGTTCAATCTGAGCCAACGAAGGTTAGGCTAGATAGAAGCATGGGACCAAGAGACGAGCCGATCGTTTCCGGCCTGCCCGAAAAGATGACCACCTCAGATGCTGAAAAGATCGGCGAAGAGGCAGGACCAGCTCAGGTTGCTCCAAGCATCGTTAGTATGCCTGAAGAGCTAGTTGCTGGCGCTGGCAGCAGTCCTCAGCTGGTGGCTGAAGTTGCGGGCTCTCCGCAGCCTCAAATCACCTGGTTGAAGGACGGCCAGCCTCTGCCAGACAGAGACTTGCGCACTGGTCACTTGGAAATCGTCGAGATTCCAAGTGAGAATCCGGAAGTGACGAAGCAAGCACTCAAGATAAACGACTTGAGGCCCGCCGATGTTGCTCAGTATGCAGTAAAGGCTGAGAATCCTCTAGGCGAGGCGCAATCTGAGCCAACGAAGGTTAGGTTAGACAGAAGCATGGGACCAAGAGATGAGCCAGTGGTGACCAAACTGGGCGACAAAGAGACAACTTCAGAGCCAAAGAAGCTCGGCGGAGAAGGAGGACCAGCTCAGGCAGCTCCAAGCATTGTCAGTATGCCTGAAGAGCTAGTTGCAGGAGCCGGCAGCAGTCCCCAGCTGGTGGCCGAAGTCGCAGGCTCGCCACAGCCTGAGATCACCTGGCTCAAAGATGGAAAGCCTTTGCCTGAGCGTGACTTGCGCACTGGCCACTTGGAAATTGTCAAAATTCCAACTGAGAATCCGGAAATCACGAAGCAGGCGCTCAAAATTAATGATTTGAGACCGGCCGACGTAGCTCAATATGCGATAAAGGCGGAAAATCCGCTTGGAGAAGTGCAATCTGAGCCTACAAAAGTTAAACTAGACAGAAGTATGGGACCAAGAGATGAGCCAGTCGTGACAAAACTGGGCGAGAAGAAGGCAACTTCTGAGCCGAAGAAAATCGGCGAAGAGGAAGGACCAGCTCAGGTTGCTCCAAGCATTGTGAGCATGCCCGAAGAGCTTGTTGCAGGCGCTGGAAGCAGTCCTCAATTAGTAGCCGAAGTTGCAGGCTCACCGCAGCCTCAGATCACCTGGTTGAAGGACGGCCAGCCTTTGCCAGACAGAGACTTGCGCTCAGGCCACTTGGAAATTGTAGAAATTCCAAGTGAGAATCCGGAAATTGTCAAACAAGCGCTTAAAATTAATGATTTGAGACCGGCCGACGTAGCTCAGTATGCAATCAAGGCCGAAAATCCGCTCGGAGAAGTGCAATCTGAGCCTACAAAAGTCAAATTAGACAGAAGTATGGGACCAAGAGATGAGCCAGAGGTGAAGGAGCAATCAATTAAACCAATGGAAAGCTCGCCACTGGTTGGCAGTGGAGACATGGCGCCATCTATTGTGCACATGCCCGAAGAAGTGCGAGCTGGACGCGGAGGATCGCCTCAAATTGTTGCTGAAGTCAGTGGGCAGCCAAAGCCACAGATCAGCTGGTTCAAGGATGGCGAGCTAATCAGCGAGCGAGATTTCCGTCTAGGACACTTGGAGATCGTAGATTTGCCCACCGAGAAGCCGCAGACAGTTAAGCAGGCGCTCAAGATCAATGACCTGCGACCTACAGATGTCGGTGCTTACCACATAAAGGCGGAAAACCCCTTAGGTGAGGTTGAGTCTGAGCCAACCAGACTGACACTCGACCGAAGAATGAGCTACAAGGATGAGCCTGTGGTGAAACCGGAAGAGGAGAAAGTTGAGCAGAAGAGTCCAACAATCGTCAGCTTGCCAGAGGAGCTAAGAGCTGGCGAGGGAAGTGCGCCGCAGATTGAGGCACTGGTTGAGGGCGAGCCTAAGCCTGAGCTAAAATGGATGAAAGATGGCAAGGAGATTCCACAGAAAGACCTGCGCTCAGGCCACATCGAAATAGTCGAGCTGCCGAGCAACGAGAATCCAAATGCCGTCAAACAGGCGCTCAAGATCAACGATTTGAAACCAAGTGATGCGGGCGACTACCAAGTGAAGGCAGTGAATCCAGCCGGCGAGATCGAGTCCGAGCCAGTGAAGTTGCAAGTTGACCGGAAGATGAGCGCCTCAGACAAGCCAGTTGTGAGACAGGCGGGCGAGCAAGAGTTGCCTGAGGATGCATGTGCGCCAACAATTGTGAGCATGCCAGAGGAGGTTGTTGCTGGACGAGGAGCAAGTCCCCAAATTGAGGCCCAAGTGAGCGGCAAACCTGCACCGGAAATCAGCTGGTACAAAGACGGACAGCCAATTAGTGAGGCAGAACTTGGAGACGGCCACTTGGAGGTCGTAGAGTTGCCAAGTGATCGGCCGGAAGTTGTCAAGCAAGCCCTGAAAATTAACGACTTGAAGGCTGCTGACGTGGCTGCTTACCACGTGAAGGCAGAGAATCCCTTAGGTGAGGCAGAGTCTGAGCCGACAAATGTGAGAATAGACCGAACAATGTCGCGCACAGACGAGCCAGTGGTCACTGGAGTTGAGACTGGGGCGCCTTTGGAAACGGGCCAGCCGGAAGCAATGGACGAGAAGAAGCGCGCGGCGAGAGCGCCCAAGATTTTGAGCTTCCCGAGGGAGGTTGTGGCTGGGCCAGGCAGTTCGCCGGAGCTTGTGTGTGAGGTTTCGGGCGAGCCAAAGCCCAAGCTGACCTGGTTGAAGGACGGCCAAGTGATCCGCGAGCGTCAGCTGAGCTCAGGCCACCTGGAAATTGTCGAGTTGCCCAGCGAGAAGCCGGAAGTGGTGAAGCAAGCGCTGAGGATAAACAATCTGCAGGCGGCCGACGTGGCCAGCTACCAAGTGCGGGCGGAGAATCCGGCGGGCGAGGCGGAAAGCGAGCCCCTGGCGCTGAAGCTCGACCGCTCGATGGGCCCCGACGAGCAGGCGCAGGTGGCCCAGCCTGTGGACACGCAGGAGGCCGGAAGTGCGCGCCTGGCCGAAGCTAAGGAGCCTAAGGCGCCGGAGGACAAGGCGCCGGAAGAGGAGGAGGAGGCAGGCGAGCAGGTGGCGCCCGCGATCGTGAGCATGCCCGAGGAGATTGTGGCCGGCGTGGGCAGTTCGCCGGAGCTTGTGGTGGTGGCGAGTGGCGAGCCGCGGCCGGAAATCAGCTGGTTCAAGGACGGCCAGCTGATCAGCGCCCAGGACTTGGCCACGGGCCACCTGGAAGTGTTGGAGCTAGACAGCAGCGAGCCGCATTTGGTTAGCCAGGCCCTCAGGATAAACAGTCTGCGGCCTGACGACGTGGGCGCCTACCACGTGCGGGCCGAAAACGCGGCCGGCGAGACCGAGTCGGCGCCCACAAACCTGCGCATCGACCGCGCCATGTCCGCGGGCGACGCGCCCCAAGTGCTGGCCTCAAGCGCGGCCGGAAGCGCGCCCGGAAGTGCCCAAGTGGACGAGTTGGCGAGTCCAAAGGAGGGGGCCAAGCTCGCGCAACAGGCGCCCCAGTTCCTCAGCGTGACGGAGGAAGTGGCCGCTGGGCCTGGGGGGCGTGCCGAGCTGGAGGTGCACGTGCGCGCGCAGCCCGAGGCCGAGCTCGCCTGGTACAAGGACGGGCGGCCAGTGGGCAGCCAGCTGGGCCACCTGAGCCTGACGGAGGGCCAGCCGTCGCCCTTCGGCCAGGGGGCGCTGAAGTACGCGTTGCGCGTGGAGCGCATGCGCCCCTCAGACGCGGCCACCTACTACGTGGTGGCGCGCAATCCGCTTGGCACGGCCGAGTCCACGCCCCTCAGACTGAGGCTGGACACCATGCTCGAGCCGGACGAGGCGCCGCTCGTCAAGCGCACGGCCGAGCTTCCTTCTGGTGCTGATGGGGGCGCGCCGGAAGAGGGTCCAGCAGAGCAGGACGAAGGTGATGCAAGTGCACCTAAGGATGGGCGCAGGTTCAAGCCGCGCATTCTGAGCGCCCCACGCAAAGTGCTCGCCCCACTTGGCGGCTCGCCCACAATCGAGGTCCAAATTGAGGGCTCGCCCAAACCGGAAGTGGTCTGGATGAAGGAGGGCCAGCAGGTGTCCAGTTTGAGAGGTCATTTGGCGCTGAGCGAGCTGCCCGACGGCAAGACCTTCCGGCTGAGCATCAGCAATCTGAAGGCCGTGGACCAGGGCACCTTCGTGGTGGTGGCCACCAACGAGCTTGGCCAGGCCACCTCCAATCCCATCCAGCTCCTTGTGGACTCGAGCATGCGGCCTGGCGAGCAGCCGCGCGTCCTCACCGAGCAGGACGAGCAGGCGGCCGAGCTCGCGGAGAGGCAGCTTCCGGCCGGCTTCGCGCCAACCATCAAGCGCCTCAGCCCGGCCCAAGTGGTGGGCCAGCTCCAGGGACAGGCCGAGGTGCAGTTCGAGGTGCGCGCACTTCCGGCCGCCACTCTGAGCTGGCTGGTGGACGGCTCCGAGTTGCCGCACAAGCTGCTCGACGAGGAGCACGTGGCGCTCAGCGAGCAGCGGCTGGACGACGAGACGAGCTTGTGCACCCTGAGCTTCGGCGCCCTAAGGCCCAGCGACGCGGGCACCTACCAGCTGGTGGCCGAGAACCCGCACGGAGCGGCGCGCTCGCCCAGCGTGGCCCTCCAGTTGCAGGCGGCCGAACCGGAAGTGGCCGGTGAGGCCGCACCTAAGGAGCGGCAGGAGGCAAGGCCGGGCCGCAAGCTGCGCGCCCCAACCATCAGGAGGGCGCCCACGCGCGTCAGCGCCAAGCAGGGCTCCAGTCCCGTGCTCGAGGTGGAGGTTTCGGGCGAGCCGCAACCGGAAGTGGTCTGGTACAGGAACGGCGTTAAGATTGAGCGCTCGGACGGGCACTTTGTGCACGAGGAGCTGCCCGAGGAGGGCAAGCACCGGCTGATTGTGCAGCAGTGCACGAAGCAGGACGAGGCGGTGTACACTGTGGTGGCCTCCAACGAGCTGGGCGAGGCCGAGTCGGGCCCCATCCAGTTGCAGGTGGACGAGGATTCGGGCGCAGGGCCCGCGGCCACGCCCACCCGGTCGGGCTTCGCGCCGCGCGTGCTCAGCATCACGGACGAGGTGGTGGCCGGGCCGGGCAGTGGGCCCGAGCTGGAGGTGGTCATAGAGGCGTCGCCGCGCGCCCAGGTGACCTGGTTCCGCGACGGACAGCCCGTGGAGATGGCCGCGCCCGCACAGTTGCGGGACAAGTACCAGGTGGGCGTGGCGGAGGTGTCCGCCGAGTGTGTGCGCTACACGCTGCGCATCAACGCGCTTGCGGGCCCAGACGCGGGCGCGTACCACGTGCGGGCGGAGAACGAATTCGGCTGCACAGAGTCGCAGCCCATCAACGTGCGCATGGACCGCAGCATGTCGGCGGACGAGGCGCCGCGCGCACAGCGGCTTGAGCTGCAGCCCGACGACGAGCAGGAGGGCGTGGCCAGTCTGGGCCAGCCCGCAGAGACCGGGGCTGGTCCTAGGCGGCCGCTGCGCGCGCCCACCATCAAGCGGATGCCCCGGCGCATCGTGGCCGGCGTTGGCTCGAGCCCGGTGATCGAGGTGATCGTTTCGGGCGAGCCCAAGCCGGAAGTGGTCTGGTTCAAGAATGGGCGCCGTTTGGAGCAAAGCGAGCGCCTTGTGTTCGAAGAGCTGCCCAATGGAGTGGTGAGACTGTGTTTCAGCGAACTGAAGGTCACCGACCAGGCGGAGTACAGTTTCGTGGCCTCCAACGAGGCGGGCACCATCGACTCGGGGCCAATCGAGCTGATTGTGGAGCGCAATCTACCCGCCAGCATGGAGCCCTACGTGCAGGAGGCCAGCGAGCTTCCGGTGCCCGTGGAGCTGGCCAACGAGGAGGGACCCATTGCGGCGCCCCAGATCAGAGGGCTGGAGGATGCGCGCGCCACCGCAGGCCAAACGGTGCGTCTGGAGGCCGAGGTGTTGGGCAACCCGAAGCCAGAGATCAGGTGGCTGAAGGACGGCGACGAGGTGGAGCTGAACGTGGTCACCGAGCTGCCCCACTCGAACAGACACAGTCTCACGCTGCGCAACGTGAGCGACCTCTACGACGGCGTGTGGGCCCTGGAGGCGACCAACGTGGCCGGAAGTGCGCGCAAGGAAGCCCGGCTAAGTGTCGTCGAACGGGCCAGTGGCGAGCTTGGCGGCGAGCAGGAAGCCGCGCTCACCAAGGGCCAGTTGCCGGTGGCCACAAAGCGGAAGCCAAGCGCGGACGAGCTGCAGCAGAAGCCGTTCATCAAGCGCGGGCTCAAGTTCAGCCAGGTGAACCAGGGCCGCTCCATCCGCTTTGAAGTGCAAATCGGGGGCCCCTACGACGAGCTCGTGTGGCTGAAGGACGGCGTTCAGATCAATGGGCTTGATACAGAGGCAGAACCGGAAGTTGAAACCGAGCTTGGCTCTCCAACCGGAACCGGAAGTGGCGCACTTCCGGTTGGCGCTTCGGGCGACGATTTGGAGCAACCGGAAGTTGAACCGGAAGTGGACGAGGAGGACCAAAAGGATGGAAAGAGACGAGCGCCGGCGCGCATCTTGCTGAGACCGCGCAACGTGGTCGCCGGGCCCGGAAGTCGCGTGGCCTTCGAGGTGAGCTTCGAGGGGGAGCCGCAGCCGGAAGTGGTGTGGTACCGCGCGGGCCAGCGCTTGTCGGCGACGAGCGACGGGCGAGTGCGCGTGGAGCAGCTGAGCGAGACGAGCCAGCGGCTGGTGATCGAGGAGGTGCGCGAGGAAACGGATGCGGGCGAGTACAGTGTCTCGGTGGAGAACGCGTACGGCAGCGAGCGGAGTGGACCGTTCGAGTTGGAGGTGGACACAGAGATGGAGGCGAGCGACGACTTGGGTGGGCCGCACGAGTCGGCCTTCGAGCAGACGCCACTGTCTCTGGTGGACGGGCGGCCAGTGAGGCGGGGCGGCCGGCGGCCCAAGATTCTGGTGGGGCCGCGCTCAGTGTGCGCCCCCCGAGGCTCGCGGGTGCTCTTCGAGGTGCGCGTGGCCGGCGAGCCAAGGCCACTGATCAGCTGGTTCCGGGACGGCAAGCGAGTGACCAAGACGGCCGACGGGCGCGTGTTCGTCGAGCAGCTCTCGGAGGGCCACAGTCGGCTGGTGATCGCAGACTGTGGCCCCCTCGACGTGGCCCAGTACCAGGCGGTGGCCGAGAACAAGCTGGGCAGCGAGCGCACCATTCCAGTGACTTTGGAGCTCGACGAGACAGTCGAAGGTGGCAAGACCGTCGACATGAGCCAGCTCAGCGAACAAGAGTTCATGGAGGCCACACGCTCGCCAGCAGGCCACTTGGACGCCCAAAGGAGAGCTCCGGCCACTTCCGGTGGGCGTCCGCCGCGCATTCTGCTCAGGCCGAGACGCCTGGAGGCGCCCTTGGGTGCGGAGGCCAGTCTGGAGGTGTTGGTGGTTGGGGCGCGCGCCGGTTCGACCACTTGGCTGAAGGACGGCGAGCGAGTGCAGGTCGACGGGGAGCGCGTGCGCCTCGAGCGCCTCTCTGACAGTTACGAGCGGCTGGTGATCACGCGCGTCGAACGCCAAGACGCCGGCCAGTACTCAGTGGCGGCAGAGAACCAGGCGGGCCAGGGGCGCTCACTTCCGGCCAGCCTGGTGGTGAGCGAGCGGGAGGAAGTCACCGAGACAAAAACAACAACAACAACAACAACGACGACCACAACCACCACAACAGAAGAGTCCTTCTTCGAGCGCTTCGTGGACGACGGAAGTGGCGCCCTGGAGGCGTGCTCGCCGGCGGAAGGCAAGCGCAGGAGGCCGCCCACTTTCCGGGTGGTGCCGCGCAACAGAACTGCGCCCAAGGGCTCACGCGTGGAGCTCGAGGTGCGCGTGAGTGGCGAGCCCAAACCGGAAGTGGTGTGGCTGAAAAATGGGCGCCGAGTGCACACGAGCGCCGACGGACGAGTGCGCGTCGAGGAGTTCTCTGACGGGGGCTCGCGTCTGGTGCTGGAGGAGCTGGAGGAGGCGGACGAGGCGCTGTACAGGGCGGAGGCGACGAACGAGTGGGGCGCTGCCAAGACGCCGGAAGTGCGGCTGCGAGTGACCGAGCGGCGCGAAACGAGCGAGAAGGTGGAGCGCAGCCAGCGCGGCTCGGCCAGGGTGACCACTAGAACGAGGAAGACCACCAGCCACTACACGTTCAATGAGGAGCGCCGCACGGGCTACGTCACGCTGACGATCAACGACGCCCAGCTGGAGCACGACGGCGACTACCGCCTGGTGGTGCGCAACAAGTGGGGCGAGGCAACCACGCAAGCGCCTCTAGTAGTTATCCCTAAGGTTGAGCGTCGGTCCTCGTGGATGGGCGAGCGGGGCGGGCGCGACGACTCCGCCCCCTCCGAAGCGGGTGGGCGTGAGTCCCGCGCGCGCAGAACCCCACTGGACGAACTGGACGACTACGGGCACGAGCTGGACCGCGCGGTGGGCGTGTTCGGCTCGGAGTCCCGCTACCAGTCGGGCGAGGACACCTACTTGTTGCAGCTGCGCGACACCGAGTTTCCACTGCGGCTGCGCAAATATCTGCGCTTTGGGGCGCGCCAGTCGCCCTCGTTGCGCTCCAACCTGATGGACGCCCATTGGGGCGCTGGGGCGCGCGTCACCATCAGAGAGAGGCGCAAGTTCCGCGAGGTGATGGACGAGGAGATCGACGACGAGAAGATGGGCCGCGACACCAGGCCCACACCGATGCGTCTCCAGCAGGAGGTGGGCACCTGCGGCTACGCGGCCGCCCAGCTGGAGCACCTGCGCGTGGAGGCGGCCGACCGGCTGGCCAGGCGCACGGAGCGCCACAGCGCCACGCCGGACTTGCCCGCCGAGCCGCTCGACATGATGCCGCCCTTCTTCCGGGTGAAGCTGAAGGACGCGGTGGTGGAGGAGCAGCCGAGGGGCGCCTTAGGGGCGGAGACCAACTGCGCCCTCTTCTACTGTCTGGCCGCGGGCGAACCTCGGCCGGACTACACTTGGTTCCGCAACGACGTCATCATCACCCCCGAGGCAGCGGGCCGCTTCCAGGTGAGCGAGCGGCCCGAGGGCGGAAGCGAGCTGCGCATCAGGCAGCCGAGCGTGCTCGACGGCGGCTGCTTCAAGTGTGTGGCGCGCAACGTGCACGGCAACGTGACCACCAGGGCTCGGCTGCGCGTCGCTGGCCGCCCAAGCAGACCGGAAGCGCCCGAGTGCGCGGCCGCCACGAGCAGCCAGGCGCTGCTGCAGTGGCGGCCGCCGCGCGACCACGCGGCCGACCCGGCCAGCTGCGCCGACCTGCTGGGCTACCGTCTGGAGCTGAGCGAGTCCTCGCTGGGCGCCCTCGACGACCACTGGCGCCTGGTGGCCCCCGACATTGGGCACGAGTTCTACATCGTGGACGAGCTCAAACCGAGCACCAGCTACTCCTTCCGCCTTAGCGTGCGCAACAAGTTCGGCTGGTCCGAGCCTTCATTTCCGGCCTACGTGACCACAGCGGGAGGAGCCTCAGGTGGAGGAGCTTCGGAGCGACTTCCGGTGGCGCACGAGATGCGCGAGCGCCAGTTCGTGTCGGAGGTGTGCGATGGGCACCAGTTGCGCCACTGCGAGGACGACAAGTATCCGAGGCTGAACTATGCGCTGGAGCAGTCGCCCATAAGCCTGGACCAGTCGGGCAAGTGGAACGAGGCCTACACTGTGCAGGCGGAGATTTCGCGCGGCCGCTTCTCCATCGTCTCGAAGGGCGTGGCTCGGCGCCAATTTGGCGACAACGAGCAGGAAAACGACCGCCAGGTGGCGCTCAAGTTCATCTCCATCAAACACGCGCTTGAGGCTCAGGCGAAGAGCGAGTTCGACATCCTGCGCTCGTTGCAACACGAAAAGGTGGTCAAACTGCTCGACGCTTATCGAGACGACTCCATGGGCTGGGTGCTCGTGATGGAGCGTCTTTCGGGACTAGATGTGCTCACTTATCTCTGCTCATTCACAAGCTACAACGAGGAAACGGTGAGCAAAATCATCCAACAAGTGATGGACGCCATCGAGTACCTCCACTTCCGGGGCATGTGTCTGCTCGAACTGCAGCCGGACAATGTGGTGATGACCAATGGGCGCAGCACCTCCATCAAGCTGGTCGACTTCTCCTCGGCCCGCTTTGTGCCCCGTTCGGGCGCCCGAGTTCCGGTCAACTCCTCTCAAATGATCGAGTACTGTCCCCCCGAGGTGATCGCTGGCCACGAGGTTTCCACCGCCAGCGATGTCTGGTGCATCGGAGTGCTCACCTATGTGCTTCTCTCTGGTTACAGTCCATTTAAGGGCCAATCGGGCGACGAGGAGACCAGGGAGAATGTCCGTCTGGGCAGATACAAGTATGAGAATATTTACAAAAATTGCACCCCAGAGGTGACCAGATTTTTGATCAATGTGTTCAAGAAACACTCAAGCAAGAGGCCAACCATTGAACAATTGTATGAGAACAAATGGTTGTTGCCAAATGAATTTATGATCAGAAAGAGACAGCATGCAACATTCAGCACCGATAAGATCGCAAAGTTTGCCGAGGAATTCCACAGGATGAAGCGCGAACAAGCGCACGGTGATAGTCTAACAGAGTTGGCCAAGCAAATTGGACTTTCAGAGTAATTGAGAGTCTCTTTCAGAGTCTCATTTCTCTCGCCTTTTAATCAAAAGTTTTCTTTCTGGATTGTCAAAAACAGTTGTTGTCAAAAACAATCCAGAAATATAATCGAATTCAGGGCCAAAAGTCTCTCACAGTTTTGCTCATATTTTATCCCAAAACATTACTACATCTTGCCGATGGACACACATTCGATCAACCCAAAGGAACCCAATCTATCAAGCACACAAGTGTCTATTAGTCGCTCGCCACGACTAATAGAGACAAACATATGGATTATGAATAGCTGAGGATCAATCTAAATGATCACGTCTAATGATCACAAGTTACAAATTCAAGCCAACTCATTGTTATAAAGAAGATCGCCTTGGAACGCTCACACTTTGCAGACAAAAAGACACTCCGTTTGCACACCTTTTGGACCTAAGGGCGAGGAGGGCCGCCACTCGACTCGCCGAAGAGACCAGAAGGAGCCAGTGTGCGGAAAAGGCCTAGCTAGAAAGGGAAACAAATGTGTTTCGTTCATGTTTTGTTTATGTTTATGTTGTTATTGTTGTTGTTTGATGAATTGTAAATTGTGAAGTGCATTAGGCGGCTCTTGGTCGAGCCGCCACTCGACCTTAGGGCTGCCGTGCCTCTAAAGTGTACAGCTGAAGCGAAAAGAATCCAAAATCTCAATGATCACAAAAGCACAGAAGGGGGAAAATCATACAGATGGACGTGCCCACTAATGCTCTCAAACATTGCTCGATAATAAACTGTATACCAACTGACGATAATGTTCAACTGTCACAGACTGTCTCGGCTAATTAGGTGGCGTGTGAAAGATTGGAGCGATGTCAATGGAAGCTTCTGTTGCGTCTACTCCCGTTACACTCTATCCATTTACTTGCTTTTCAACAGCCTCACTGAAGTTTAGAGAGGTCAGTATGGAAGCCAATTTGTGTTTCAGGCGTAGATTTGGAGCGTAGGTCGAATGAACTTGCTTCGTGGACAATGGTTTATCACTCATCTAGACCAAAGATGGTATATTAATTCTCTCAAAGATGGTATATCAAACTAGCAGCGAGAAGCACAACATTGATTTGTTCATTGTATTCCACATGAGACAATGCTAGCCAAGCTGTGCTGTCACGTCTGAACCATTGTCATGCAACCTAGTCTCAAGGCAGCGCGCATGCAGACTGCTCACTTTGAGCTTATCTTCTCGCCCAAATCAATGCCTCTAGAAGATCATGATTTGTCTCAGACACGATCTGACACGAAGGAGAGTGAACCTAACCGCCAGTGTCATTCGCGGTGAGTCATTTGAGGGCGTGCAAGGGCGACCACTCGCAACTTTTTAGTGTCGGATTTTAATTCTTCGTGATCAATAACCAGCCATCGCAAACATATCGTCTTTTAATTGGGTATTTTACTAATAAGCCATAATGGGCATCTTCTCCTCGGGCTCAAAGAAGCGCCGTTTCGATATTTACAATGTCACAGGAGACCTCTCGAATCCCGAATTGTCAGGCGTGATCCATTCGAAGGCAGAGTTGGATTATGGGACTCCCAATTTGTCGAGGTCGGAAAATATCACACTATTTGGCTCCAATGTCGCCACCAAAGAGACTCTGCTGGTCAAGCTCAAGTGGCGCCCAGTGGAATCGACCGGCATGGTTACCCTAGTGAGTAGTGTGCATTTTAGCCTCTCAGACGAGATGGCTTTTGAGTCAAAAGAGGTGGAAACCTACGAGCCTGAACAGGTGCTCGTCTACACCCAACAGGCAGGCCCATCGAAAAGGATCCTACAGATTGGCTCGCGTGCAAGCAAACTGCGCCTCTACATAAACAGTCCTTACCGTCGAATGCGGCTCGTTTTCATGGGCCAAGTCAAGAACAGACGCGACAATTCCACAGCCTTCCTTAGGCTCAGCCTGATCTTCAATGCAACTGGAAAGATTTTCGACTTTCTCGACGAATTCGACGAACAATGCGCCAGACAAATCTACCAGGCCAAGAAGGAGCCCAAACCGGTGAGAACCTACGAGGAGTACCTGAAAGACTTGCTCCTGCACGACAGACACGACCAGAAGTGCCGTTTCAAGGGAGAATACTTGCTCAAGTTTCCAAATGGCCAAGAGGCTGGCTCAAGACAAGTCATCAAGAAGGAGATCTCCATTTGGGGTTTCCATTGTCGACACTATTTGGGTGCGGCCAGCCAGACCAGAGCCATCAAAACTAAGCGCATCTACTCCCATATGATCAATGGGCAGGCCTACTTGTTGGCCAACAACAGGCTCGACTCGGACGAGATTGACTTTGGCTTCACAAGTTTCTCAACCATGCCTTTTACGGAGCCCATCAGCAAGCCCTTCGAGGGTGTCGATTGGCAGAAGCAGGTTGATGAAAATATGGAAAAGTTTGAACTCGTAGTTAGTGGCCAGGGCCAGACATTTGTCAGCAAAACAGTGGCCAAGAGGGGCCTCAATATCAAGCCACATGAAGATAAGTATCTATGGTTTGATGTGGACACCAACGAAACTCCTGGCTTTGCTTGGGTGTCACTCGATGACGAGCTGATTGACTCGCAAACCGAAATGGAGATCATTGAAAAAAGCCGAAATACTGTTGAGTTGGCTCTTGAGAATGGATGTCTGGCGCGTAAAAGCGGAGCCCGTGAGGTTGATGAAAAGACTCGAGGTCGGATGATTTTATGTTTGAACGAGCAGGAATGCTGCGATAGCGCATTGGTGGGATCTAAGGCATCGTCGCTGGCCCATTTGATGAGACTTCAGTCGGTTTTAGAGGCGAGAAATGAAGAGAACAGGCCAAAATTCAAGGTTCCCTTTGGTTTTGCTACAACAAAGATGGCCTATGACCTGTTGATCGGAGAGAATCAGTCCCTGAAGGAGACCATTGAGAAGCTTGAGGAAGAGGTGGGCCAAGGTGAGAGCGATGATTTGGCGGAAAAGTGTGCCAATCTGGTTGCACTAGTCAAAGAACTCAAGCTGCCTGACTTATTCAAGGAGCAAGTGAGGGAGAAACTGGACGCTCATTACAAGCACGCTTCTGGGCAGCCATCCTTTGCGGTCCGATCGTCGTCGTGGGGCGAGGACGAGGAGGGAATGTCGGCTGCTGGCCAATTAACAACAATTCTGAATGTTCCCAATGAATTCGAGAAGGTCTGCCAGGCGATAATTGATTGTTATGCGAGCAAGTTTTCCTTCGAGAATATTGAATACAAGCGTCAGCGTGGGCTTCGCTTCAATATGCCCATGTCAGTGGTAATTCAGGAGATGATCTCGTGCGATAAGGCGGGCGTTTTGTTTACCTGTGATCCAACCATAGGCGACCCCAATGTGATAACCATAACAGCCAACTACGGTCTGGGCGAGTCGGTTGTGAGTGGTGCTGCTGATCCCGATTCAATACGGGTTCTTGTGGATGAAGATGGTTCAGGGTGGAAATTCAACATTGAAGAGATCAACGTGGGCAAGAAGCTTGATATTGTGGGCAGCAAGAACAATGAAGGCAAAGATT
>Ga0268247_10000065_pt1 | contig 32336 bp, 31 predicted proteins | sample AgamicOrMae_FD_200245 | JGI IMG/M metagenome (GOLD analysis project Ga0268247, IMG submission 200245) | Agave microbial communities from Guanajuato, Mexico - Or.Ma.e (v2) (version 2) | ecosystem: Host-associated > Plants > Phyllosphere > Phylloplane/Leaf | place: Guanajuato, Mexico | collected...
TGGCTCTTCTTACCCCCAAAGAGCCGCCCCAAAGCGCGAGCTGCTCTATCCAATTACGCAAGCGCGACCAATCCGCTTTCGAACACCACGCTCCAAGAGGGACAGCAAACGCATTAACAAAACGATAAAAGCTCGCCCAAACACACAACCTTTTTTCTCCTTGCTCTCGTCTGCCCTCTTCTCTTGGGGACGCCCCCAAGAGAAAACTTGAGCCAGAGGTCCTCCTTCGAGGCGGCACACTCTTTTTTCCAGCCCATTCGAGATTTTTAAGAAATTTCTCAAGATTTTCCGCAAAATCTCAAAAGAAAGCTTCGCCAACCTTTCAGAATCCAACCTTTCAACGACACACAGTCTAAGCTTTCGTCTTTGTCGAGACGAAACTTTCTGAACCATCAAGAATCTCTTTATTAGCTACTATTACAGTATAAAGATATGCAATTTGCTAGCGCAAAAAGTTCAGCTGCGGCGGCTCCGCCTCGCAGCAGCCAGAGTCCTCGCAACAACCCGAGTCTGAGGTGAGAAATCCCGCTTGCTGATTCACCGAACTCGAACTCGCCGGCACAGCATAGGTCTGCTGGTGGTGGTTCAAATTGCTCGATTGTTGTTGCTGTTGTAGTTGTTGATGCTGAGCTGAGACGAGCAACGTTTGCTCTGGATTGGCGGCCGCATTCCAGGTCTCGTTCTGGTGCAAACTAACAGATTGCTGCTGCTGGCTATTGACTAGATTATTGTAAATGATTTCCGAAGTTTCACAACCTGTCTGATCACCGTAACTTGCGCCACTCTGGTGGCCAGTTCCAATCTCGACTCCTCCATCAGCCATGTACATCCTGGAGAGATTTGTCCGCGCAATGGTGGCGTTCATGGACTTTTGGAGCCCAGTTGTCCTGGTCAGCTGCTGGCCACCGTTGGCCATTATTGGGCTCTTGAAGTTGAGGGTGGCCGAGTTGCCAATTTGGGACAAATTGAAGTCGCGCATAGACACCGATTGGCTGAATAATTTCGAAGTGTGATTTGGGTCAAGGGTGGCACTTATGAGGCCGGCGGCACAGTGCCCATTGTGCTCGTTGGCATCGTTTCTATGATAATGGTGCGACCCATGAAGGCGTCTAAATGTGGCCATTCCTCCCTCGAGCATGTTTGCTGGGCCGCCCAATGGGGCCCCAGCGTTGCAGTTGGTGTTGCGGCCACAAATGGTGCCCGTCTGGTAGGCAGCATCTAGGGTTGATTGGCGCCAATTGCCCACATTGGACTTGACGGTTGAGCTTGGACTTGGCGGGTGGCCGCCGCCGGTGGTGTGCTCATCGCCGTTTCCATCATCCGACGAGGAGCTGGTGGAGCGTGTTTTGTTTTGCCAAAAGGAGGCCAGTCTATAGTAACAATAAGTTGAACTGATTATGAGGCACACGAGGCAGACTAGGGTGAGCACCAGGGGCACGAGCTGGTCGCCCGCATTGGCGGCCGAGAGGTTGGGTATGAATTGTGCATTGTTATTGTGGAGATTGGCGTTAATATTTGCATGGATGTTGCTGAGGTGATTGTTATTGCTATTAATCCTATGAGGGTTTGCCGAGAAATAGTGTTGTTGTTGTGTTTGTTGTTGTTGTTGTTCTTGGTCCGCGGCGTTGAGCAGCGAGTGTGCATTGTGCGCGTCCACAAGCTCGGCCACGTGCTCCACGGGCTGCCCGCGCGAGTCCAGCCTGAAGACGCCCTCGCGTCTGGTGTATCCATTGCGCGCTCCATTTGGTCCGGCGGTGACAAACTCGTACTGGGCAGTTGTGTGTCCGGCCGAGTTGAAGGCCACCAGCTCCAGCTCGTACCCAGTGGCCGGCTGCAGGTTTTTCAGCACAAACGAGGCCGACTGGTCGGCCGAGTGGCCCTCCTGGCCCAGACTGAGCGAGGGGTGGCCTTGCTGGCCGGCTTGCTGGTGGCCAGCAGCAAGCAGCTGCTTGCCCGACGACGATCTGGCGCCCAGCTGGTTGATGGTGGCCAGCGTGGCCGCAGGCAGACTCATGCTGATGGGCCAGCTGTTCGTGGGTTGCTGGTGGACGGCGGCGAGCTTCAAGTCAACGCCGGCCGTCTGGTTGGCCCCGCCGCTCAGCTTGGCCAGCTCGGGGGCGGCGCCGGGCGAGCTTCCGGGCAGCTGCTTGTAGCGGATGGTCACGTGGGTGAGGGGACAGCCGCCGGTGGACCAGGCGGCCATGTTGAGCAGCACCTCTTGGGGGCCGATGCGGGCGAAGAGGTTGTTCTTGTTTGGGGGCGCCAGCGGGGGTTCGCCCTGGGTGCGGGTGGTCACTATGGGCGAGGGTTCCGACTTGCCCACTGAGTTGCGGGTGGTCATGTAGAGCTCGTAGATGGAGCCACAGTCGAGCTGGTCGAGGGTGTAGACAAACTGCTGCAAGTGGTGCTGCTGCTGCTGCGTTTGGGTCTGCTGGCTCTGCTGCAAGCCGCGCAAGAGGCCCGCCTCGTGCTCGGCCGCCTGCTGCTGCTGCTGGCCCATTAGCATTACATGCAGGGGCTCCTGCGCCTGCAGACCCGCGCCCAACTGCTGCAGTGGCGCCATCTGGTGCTGCTGGAGGGCGCCCATCTGCATCAACTGTTGGCTGCCGATGCTGCGCTCCACGAAGGGTCCTGGCTCGGCAAAGCTCTGCTGTTGCTGCTCGTCTTGGGCCAATTTCGGAATGTTTACCGAAAAGTTGGCTCCTCTGAACGCGTCGCTGGCCAAGGAGGCGCCCAAAGAGGCGCCCAAGTTGGCCAGACCACCAGCAATGGGCGGCACTTTGCGGTAGAAGAGCGAGTACTGGTTGGCGGGGCTGAGGAAGTTGCTGAGCATGGACCAGGCGATGGTGATGCTCTCGTGGCTGCTCGACTGCACCCTAAGGGCGGGCGCGCTCGGCGGAACGTCGTCCAGCGTCTTCACGGAGATGGCGTGCGACTGGGGCCCCAAACCGCGACTGTTGCGCGCCTGGATCCACACCAAATAAGTGGTCGAGCGTTGCAAGTTGGTCAGGTGCGCAGAGAGCTCCTGCTGCTGCATGGCCAGCAACTGTCTCAGGTGCTGCTTCAGGGCCAAGATGGGCTCCAGGGCGGCAGCTGAGCCCCCATTTGGACCCTTGGGGCTCGAGTTGGCGCCGGAAGTGGGCCCGGAAGCAGCGAGCGAGTCGTGCGGCTGCAGGCCGGCCGTCTCGTTCAGTCTGGCCTGCAACTGTGTCTGCAACTGTATCTGCTGCTGCATCTGTGCTTGTTGCATTTGCATCTGCTGCTGCACTTGCTGCTGTATCTGTCCATGCTGTGTCTGTACTTGCTGCCCTTGTGCCTGCTGCTGCTCGAGCACCAAGGAAATGGACTCTCTGAGGAGCGAGGGCGGCGTCCACTCGAGCGTCTTGTTGAGCTCGAAAGTGGAGTCGAGCGGCCGGTAGCCAATGTTGAATCCGGTGAGCTGGCCGTTCCACGAGCGCCTATCGGGCGGCAACCAGCTCAGCTTGATCGAGTTGGGCCCCGTCGCGGAGGCGGCCATTTTCACGGCACTTCCGCTGGGCGCCGCCTCCTCCGTCTTGGCGCGCAGCCAGTCGCTGAACTCGCCCAGGCCGATCTTGTTTATGGGGGCCAACCTGAGGCGATACACGCAGTACGGGTTCAGGTCCTTCACCACAACGCTGGTGGCCGCCTGCTCCACCGTGAGCTCCACCAGCGTCCTGTCGATCGCCTCGTCCAGCGCCGCCAACGCCAGCTTGTTCTGCTCCACCCAGCTGCTCCCGTTTCCGCTTCCGTTTCCGCTTGCCATCTCCAGCTGAGTCTGGCCCCCACTTGTTTGTCTGCTCGTAGGCGGAAGTGGCCCCGCGCCACTTCCGGCGCGCGGCCTCTTCTGCAGCAGCGCGTTCAGGGCGTCGAGGGCGGCCCGCAGACTGCTGGTGGCCGACTGCTGCTCGGCCAGGCTGTTCCTTGTTGAGGCGCCCTCAACAAGTGGCTGCTGCTGCTGCTGCTCCAACTCGAGCAGAGTGGCCAGCGAGCTCGACAGGCTCACCTGCAGGGCGCTGGCAGTTTCCGGCGCGTGGCCGGAAGCTAGTTGGCCGGAACTAGTGAGCTGCTGCTGTTGCTGTTGAGACTGTTGTTGTTGTTGTTGGGATTGAAACTGTTGCTGTTGGGCCGAGGCCAGCAGGTCGTCCAGCGGGTCGTCCGACTGGTATTGGATCAGGTACGAGTGGACGGGCGCGTTTCCGGTGAAGCCGAGCTGCCAGCGCAACGAGATGGTGCTCGAGGTGACGTTGGTCACCTTCAGTTCGTTCACTCGATCGGGCACATCTTGGACGAGCAAATTCACCACCAGCTTGTCCTGGCCGTGCTTGTTCCTCGCCTGGCAAGTGTAGTGGCCCGAGTCTGCCCTCCCGCTTCGCATGATGATCAGCCGCGAGCTCAGCGAGCCAGCCGGAAATGGGCGCTCCACTTGGCCGAGTGGGCCGCTCGAGCTGGACGAGCTTGAGGAGCTTGAGGAGGAGGAGGAGGCGCTGCTCGAGCGGAGCTTCAGACTTCTCAGCGAGTGCACAGAGTCCACGGGCCGCAGACTGTCCATTGCGGGCCGCTGCTCCGTCTGACTGCTGCTTCCAGTTTGATCGTCTGGGTGCGTCTCGTCGGGCGACTCGTCGATGCTGAGCAATGGCGCAGTATTTGGAGTAATTAAGACAAAGGAAATGTTGATATTTATTATGGTTGAAATCGTTAGAATTTTTGAGCTTTATGCGGTTCAATTATTCAGAAAATTTGATTGTTTTGGGTGGAAATTCTGAAACTTCTGGAAATTTCTGGAAATTTTGGAGCCTAAGCTAAGGAAAATCTCAAAAATGAATTAAATAATCCACTCACATGAACCTCTTGTCTTCCTTGTCCACCAATTTGCCCTCCTTGTCGAACCAAGTGAGCGTGAGAGGCAACTCGCCAGTCGCCAAACAGGTCAACTGGGCGCGCTCCTCAACGCGCGCCTCCACTGTCTTGTATCTGGTTCCAATGCGGGCGGGTTCTGAGCATTGGAAATTAGGGGCAATTATTTTGGGTTGAATTGTTTGATTTGGTGAAATTTTGTTAGAATTTAGGTTTTTTAGCATTCGGAATTCGTGTAGAATTTGTGCAGATCAATAATAATTGGCGAGAATTGGGTAATTCTGACTAATTATTAGTAGCACCATCATATAACATCAGCCACAATCACTTACCATGAACGGTGAGCTTGATAAGCTTGGTCACCTCAGGTCCAAATCCATTGCGGGCCATGCACATGTAAAAGCCCGACTCTCTTCTGGTGACGTTCGTTATCGAGAGCGAACCATTTGGCAAGATTGAATATCGCAGATTCTCATAAATAGGCACAAAATCCCACTGTTTAGTGTCCGATTCTGTGAGCCATTTTGGGGAAATTTGTTTTGTTAAAATTTGGTTTTTCAAAAGATTTGTCCAAAGAATTTGTATGGAAATTTGTTTGGAAGTTGCATTTTTTGCAAGTTTTTGCAAAAAAGTTTTGCAGAAAGTTTTTGGAAAAATTTTTTCACAAAAGATTGTCCAAAAGTGTCCAACGTTGGAGAGTTACAATTTAAGTGGAGGGAGTTTTTCCTTTGTTAGTCTCTGCAGTTGGTCCAGGTGAGATTTCCGATGAGATAGAGGCCATTTTGGTAATAAGAATTCTCAAAATTGCCTCCTCTACACACTGAGCTAGGCATAAGTGCTGCCTGCTGGAAGCTGGAAGCTTCCTCTTGCCAAGAAGAAGAATTTGCCTCCCGCTCAGCTTAGAGCAAATTCCCGTCCAACTGGGCGAACCGAAGACGGTGACTGACGAGCGCCAGGTGGCACAGGTGCTGGAAGAGGGAGGCAAACGGAGGTGGAGAGCTTTGGTTTGGAGACTTTTGTGGAGGAGGCGAAAGGAGTGAGGAGACATTGAATTGAATTGGATTGTGTCTGTGTGTAGGTGTGTGCATGTACGTGTGTGCGTGTGTGTCTGTGTGTCTGTGCTTGTGGATGGCTCAGAGGACGAGAGAGTTCAGAGTCGCCAGATGTCAACTGGGGAGAAGGAGGAGGAGGAGAATTGCGATAAGAGAGGGGGGCTTGTGTGTGTGCTGGCGAGGGGCCATTGTGTTGGGCGAGAGAGGGACTGTTGTTGGGCCAAGTGGGGGCGAGTGTTGCACTTGGATTGGAAGTGAAAGGGGAGCCCAAAGTGAAATGGGCGACCGGCAGCAGTAAGTAGCGGCAGATAGTCTTCGTGTGGGGCTCTTTGTGTGTCTTCTTGTTGCGCGCAGAGTGGCGCTCGGGAGGCACAGTCTGCGCGCTGCAAGTGTGTGTGAGTTAAAGGCTGCACTGCACACAGTTGCAGCCTGCAAGTTGCAGCACACAGCAGACTGTGCCCCAGTTGAGCTGGTGGTGTGTAATCAAGTTGATCGATTGATTTGCATTGTTTTCTCGACTTCTATTTGGTGGCCGCGCGCCAGCTGGCAACAAGCCGCCGCCGCCACCTTTGCTTGGGGCCGAGATTGTCCAATGGAGATAAATGGCGGCGGCCCATTCAAATTGGAAATTCAAAAGGAAGGAGCTCCTTCCTTTTGGGCGGCGGCGTTCGCTTGGCGCTCTGGCCAAGCGAGAGACTAGGCTAGGGGGCTCCAAGGGGCGGACGGCGAGGGGCGAGCGGCGACAGCCGACGGGCAAGACATGGGGCGCCACACACGAGGCGGGAGGCGTCTTGCCTGCGCGACAGGCTGGCAAGACGCTGGAGACAGTGTGCGGGCTGGGCGTCTTGCCAGCGGACTAAATCTCAGCTTGGCGAAAGAGCGGCAGCAGAAGAGAAGCTGGGCAGAAGTGGGCGACAGTTTGAGCAGTTGCTTTAATAAAATTAGACTCACGCGATGGGCCGGCAAGCTCACCTCGCTTGCTGTGTCAAAAACTTGCAGCCGGCGCTCGTGTGTCGCTCCTTTGGCGCTCCTTAGCTGTTGTGCTGCTGCTCTAGTGCTACTCTGCAGGCCAACAGGCTGCAATTGCGAGAGCGCCCATTTAATCGGCGCCGCATTTGTATACGCGCGCCCCCACCACTTCCGCCCAAGAAGGGGCGCCTCTTCCGCTTTCGAGGCTGCTCTTTTCGGCCGCCCGCGAGCGCCAAACGACACCAAATGGGCGGCCCAAATCAATTGGGAGCGAATTTGCACCCGCAAGACGTCCCCTAAGGCCGATCGGCGGCCGCCGACAGGCCCTCAGAGCGCCAGCCGGCCGGAAGGGGCGCCCCTTCCGGCCACACAGAGCTGCCGCTTGGGCGTGTCGCTGGCACGAGAGCCAAGCGTTGGGGCTAAGCGTTGGAGCTAAGCGCGGGAAGCCGCAGCCAAGCTCGCTTAACGAGCGACAATTTGAGCCGCCCAGCAGCCGAACACTTGACGCTCCAACGAGCTTAGGCCCAAAGCGGCCAAAGTGCCAACTAAGTCGCTTAATGATAATTAAAAAACTAGCCTCTGCTGGCGGCTGGAGACGTGCGCGCTTATTGTGTCGCAGAAGCGAGCCCATTTGAGGTGCCGCTCGAAACAGTTGCTGGAAACAGTCGCTGGAAACAGTCGCCCGGAAGACTAGCCTCCAAACAGTGGCCGCGAGCTGGCCGGATAATGAGCCGCCCACTTGGTGCCCCCGCCGACAGTCTGCGGCCAACAGTCTGCCCCAAACGAGCCACAGGGAAGTGTGCGCCCCCAACTGGCCCACACTTCTGGCTCGCGCGCGGCCGGAAGTGGCGCGGCTCGAGTGGCCAAGTGCGAGGCGGCCGCGCAAAATTAGGCAAAGTTTCGCGCCGGAAGTCGCCCGCTTCAAGTCCAGTGGAGCCCAGTGGGCCCGGCTGGCGAGCGGCCAGTGGAGAGCTAAGCTTCGGGCGGAGTGGGCGCATCGGAAGGGGGCCAGTTTGCGACATATTGGGGGGCGCCAGTTGCAGTTTTGTCGGCTGCAGTTGGGCCAGAAGTGGCCAAGAAGGAGCCCGATTGGCTCCGATCGAGCCAATTGGGCCCCGTTGGGCTTGGGCCAATTGGAGTTGATTGAACTTTTGAGCGCAAGTGATCACGGTGTTCCATTGATTAATTGAGCATTTTCCATTAGGCGCCCAGAGGAGAGCAGAGGGCCCGGCTGGCGCTAGTCCTCTGGGTCCACTGACGACTGCATTTGGGCCGCTTGTTGTGGCTTGGGGGCGGCCACCAAGGAGGCGCCAAAGCCGGCCTCTCGTCGCCCTCGAGGCGACCGATCTGGCGGCGCCGATTATGATCTCTGGCGGCCTTCAGCTTCGAGTGTCGGCGACCCTCAAAGCCGCACTCGAGCAGCGCGCACAAAGCGGGCGCGCGACACAGACTGTAAATATTGGGCCCACTTTGCACTGCTCTCTGCGCAATACAGTGTGTACTGCATTGCAATGCATTCTGCACTGCATTGTGCAGTCTTCAGTGCGTATTGTGCACTGCGGACCCCAGTCTGCCGCCGCTGCTTGACTCAAGCTCCAACTGCAACTGCAACTGCAACTGCCACCACATTGCCCAGTGACTACTGACTAGTGCTCAGTGCTCAGTGCTCAGTGACTAGTGCCCAAAATGGCCACCGACCAGTGCCCAATGCCAACGGGCGAGTAATTTGGAGGCGAAGGGGCGAAAGATTAGCTGGCGCGATAATAATACTTTCGCCCCCAGCCGCACCAGTCTGGCCGGCCTGCCAGATCCGGAAGTGGCGCCAGATGCGCGATAATTTGCCCGCCAGCCGATTTGGGCCGCACAACAAAGCGGCGCCCTCGCTGCCAAGCTCGAGTGGGCCGCGCGCCAGATGCGCCCACAGAGTCGCCCTCATGTCGCGCCCAGTCGCCTAGGTGGCGCTCGCAGACTCAGAGGTCCAGCCGGCCGAGTGGGCGCCCTCGAGCGACGCTCTCGAGCTAATCCAATTTCAATGGGAAAAGGAGAGGGAGCTGCTCTGGTGGGAAAAGTGGCGCGTGCTTGGCGCGATCTTGTTAGCATGCTAATGTCTCTTGTTGCTGTTTGTCGCCGGAACTGGCGCCCCCTCGGCCAGCGAGCCAAGTGGGCCGCCCGCTCGAGCGTCTGGCCAAAAAGAGGCCCCATTGTGCCTAGGCTAGTCTGTGGCTGCAGTGGCCAGTTTGGAGCCGAATTCCAGCGGCTCGTCTTGCATTGGCTGGCCTCTGCCTTGCTGCACACTTTCTCCACCACTGCACCACTGCAGCACTGCGGCCGATCCGATGATTCATTTGCATTAAATCACGCGCACGAGCGCGCCCACTTCTCCTCTGGCCTCGAGGAATCGCCGCCAAACAACTGGCCAGCTCAAAGCAACAACAAGCAGCCAAATGATGTCCGGCCAGAACAAGAGTCTGGAGGCAAATCAGGCCGCTCTCTGTCTGTGTTTCGGCCAGCCTCTGGGTGTCCTTGGCGCGCGCCATTTCTCTCCCCTTTTCGCTCTGGCCTTCTGGCAGCCAGATTCTGGCCGCTCGAAATCCAGTTAGCAGTTACATTTGCCAGCCGACCACTGCAGCTGACAAGTCCAATAATCCAAATTTTAATGGGCCAGCCTGGAAACTGGGAGGCGAGCGAGCCCTTCGAGTGCAGATCGGGCAGAGGCGGCAAACGGGCCACTGTCGCCCGGCCTGCATTGGACACTGCCTGCGGGCCCACGTTGCTCGCTGTGTGCTGCGTGCGGCGCGCTCACTGCTGCACGCTGGCCGCAGACTAGGCCTAGCGCGCACACAACAGGCCACTCTGGCAGCCCGCAAGCAAAACAATGCCCACTTGGACGGCCGCCAAGTCAAGAGGCGGACACAATTGGATCATTACGCCCGCTTCCAATGGCGCCCCCACTCCCACTCCCAATCGGAGTCCAAGTCGAATGGGACCAATGCTCGAGCCCCAGTCTGCCGACCACCCTAAGGACGAGCGCCTTTTTGTCCGCCTCGAGCGGCCCCTCGAGCCGCCGAGTGGGCGCCCCCTCGGTGCGCCCCAATGGTGGCGGCCCCATTCTGCCGGCTCAATGGATGAAAAGGGGCAATGAGGCTCGCTCGCTGGCTTGCTGGCTAGCCTACTAGCTAGCTTGCCAACTGCTAAGCTCGCTAGCTCGCCGGCATCTCGAGTGGCCGTTTGAATAAATCGTGCACTCCAATTGGGCCGGCGAGCGAGAGCGAGCGAGCGGCCAACTGGCCAACTGGCGCGCTCGCTCGCTTGGGTCAAGCTCGATTATTGTCTCCTTTCGGCGCATCCTATTCACTGACTCGTGAATCAAATGGCCACTTGTCGCCATTGAGCTTGGGCCCAGTTTGCTGGCGCTTTTGGGGGACCTTTGGGCGTCCAATGGGCAGCAAGCGGGCCAGCCTTAGCCCAAAGGACGACGAGCAGGCCAGTGCATCTCTGCCGCGCTAGAGGCAAAGAGGGGCCAAAAAGTGGCCTGGAAAGGCGGCCAAATGAGAGCTGGGCAAAGGGCGGCCTTTTGGTGAAAAGGCTGCCCTCCAATCAAATGAAAGCGCGCCCAAGTGGACGGCTCCACTAAATAATCTACCAAAACTCTGCCCTTCTTTTTGGTCCTCCACTGCTTTGCAACCAATTTGGGTGGCGATATTCTACGTTACGCTAAAGCTAAGCTCAAACTGGACTCGAGTTTGAGCTCAGCTAGGCCGCAGCTTGGGTCTGGCCGCAAACCAAAGCCGAGCGCGCAAACTGGGCCCAGAGCTAAGGGTCGGGGCGCGGAGCTCAATTCGGGCGGCTTGAGCTCTGCAAAAGTGGCAAAAGTGCGAGCGTGGCAAAAGTCACACACACGTGATACAAATTTTCTAGTAGCTTTTTATCGCCTCCGCAACTCCTAATGGCCACCAGCAAGGCGCCGCTGGAAGTGCCAGCTTAGCGCCCCCGCCAAGCGCCGACGCTTAGCCGCGCGGGGGGCCCACACACCGCGCCCAATCGACAGGCGGCGGCCACTTTAAAATGATCGCCCGGCGGCCCATTCATTGAGCTCGGGCCCGAGTTGCGCGAACTTGGCCGGCTCTCAATCAATTTTATTTCCTCCTCGACTGGCGGCAAAGGAGGAAACTTTGCCGCCTTTGACGCCAACCGGAAGCAGCGAGCTTGGTGCGCTAGCTCATCGCTAGCGCAAAAACTGCCCAAGACTGCCTTCCGGAGCTAGTGAGCTGCTTGGGTCTTGGGTCTTGTGAGGACTAAGAGTGCAGCTTGAAGGAAAGGAGTTTCCAAAGGAGAGACGCAAAAAGTGTGCAATGCAGTGTGCAATAATGGGCCGCCCAGCAGCTGTACACTTACCTCTGGCTCTTGACCAGGCGAGCACTGGTCGCGGGTGACCAGTGGCGGCACACTCAATTACGCTGGACTGCCCGGTGACCAGGTCGCCGTCCTTGGGCTCCACCGTCAAGGTGGGCGGCGCTAAGGGTTTGCGTTAGTTTGAGGGCGGCCGATTAGGCGCAACGTGGGGGTTTGTTATTGTTATTATTATTTTCCTTTTTAATAAAATCACTTAGCTTGCTTTGGCTTGGGCTTGGGTACTTTAGAAGAGCAACTGGAGCACAGTGGGGGATTAGCCTCGGTGAACTTTGCCGCCTTTCAACCTTTGAGCTTCTCACCACTCAGTCCACCCATTCGACCTTTCGGCTGGCCCATTTTGCCTCGGCGCCCATTTTGCGCCCCGCAGGAAGCGAGAAACGAAAGCAGAAATAACTTTTCCGGCGCCCCAGACCGGAAGGAAGCCGGAAAGGGAGCGAAAAAGTGAAAGAAAATATAGAAAACACTCACCGTTGATGGTCAGCTGGGCGCTGTGGGAGACGCGCGCCGCCTCGTTCTGGGCCGAGCAGGTGTATCTGCCCGCATGTCTCAGCTCGAGCGGGTCGATGGCCAGAATGGAGTAGTCGTCTGACTGGCGGACGCGAATTGCCCGGTCCGCCAGGAGCGCGTTTCCGGCCAGTCTGCGCGCCGCCTGCTGCTCGCCGCCCACCTGCAGCGGCTCCTCAAGCTCGTCGGCCGCGAAAGGCCGCCTCTCGACGAGCACCAGCTCGCTCGAGGGGGGCCACTTGTTGGCAGTTGGCGAGGCCCGCTCGCTGCCCGCCGACAGTGCGAACTTGTCGGCCAACTGGCGCCGGTGCAGCTCGGCCAGACTGGGGCCCGGCGGCTGGCGCTGCTGCTTCACTCTGTTGCCGCCGGCCGCCACCTTTCCGCTCGCCTCCAATGCTGCACTTCCGCCAGCCTGCACGCCGCCCGCCGTCGCCCCCGCGCTCGCCTGCTCGCCCACAGTGAGCGAGCTCGTCTGAGCACTTCCGGCGCCACTTCCGGCGGCGCTGGGCGCCTCCAGGATCTGGTTGTCCTTCAGCCAGACGAAGGAGATGGGCTGCTGGCCCTCCAGGGCGGCGCAGGTGAGCAGCACCCGCTGGCCCAGCTGGGCGTCGCGCGGAAACTCGAAGGGTGCCAGCCGAGGCGCCACCAACAGTCTCAGCTCGAAGCGGTGTTTCTTGAGCGGCGCCCCTTCCGCGTGCGCCACTTCCGGCCGCGCCTTCTCACTCGAAACGTGCGGCTCCTCCTCCTCCTCAACCGGCTGGCCGCCCGCCACTCTGATCAGCTGGCACTCGTAGGTGGCCTCGTCGAGCTTGGCGCGCGCCTCGCCAATGGTCAGGCTGCTGCGCGGCTGCTGCTGCACCCTTGGGGCCAGCTCGCCCTCCTTCGCCTCCCTGGAGCTCTCCTTGTCTTCCGGGGCGCTGTTTCTCTGCACGATGCGCAGCCTTGGGTCGAGCCCGCTCACGAGCTTGCCATCTGCCATGTGCCAGTTTGCATTTGGCGCCAGATTTGCGGTCAGTTCGCGATTTGCGGCCAGTTTTTTGCGTTCGGTTGTGGCCAATTTGGCGTCCAGTTCCGGTCGGTTTCCGATGGATTATTTGTGGCGAAATTCGCTCCAGGTTAGTCTTTGTGGCCCGAAAATAAAGCCGAAAATAACAGAGACAGTCTAGCCAGAGGTGCCTCCTAGAGCCACCCTCTTAGAGTCGCCCTTTGGAGGCAACTACTCTTTCAAGCTACTCTTTCGAGGCAGCTCTGCCCGAAAAGCGAAAAGCCGCCCGGAAATGGCCGAACTTCCGCTTCCGGCGCACCTAAAGGCCCAGGCGGAAGGAGTGGACCTTTGGGCAGCTAAGCGTCGGCTCAACTCACCTTTGCGCCAGATTATCGAAAAGCGCTCGCCGGATGTTCCCGCGGCTCCAATCAGACTGGCCAGCTCGGCGGCCAGTGGACACCGGAACTCGATTGTTTGTCCGCTGAGGGCGACCACGCGGCTCACCTGCTCGCCCTCCAGACTGCCTTCCGGCTCCTCCGGAGTGGCGGCGCGTTTCTCCACTGCGTTCGAATTTGGAATTTGCAATTTTTTTTGTCCAAGCGAGTTTCCCAATGCGCATTTTTGCGGCGGTTCCCAAATTGTTTTTGTTGTCGATTTTTAGGTTGTTTTGGGCAAATGAAATGGTTGGTCCTTTTGGTTAGAGAACTTTTTCCACACACAGTCTTCTTCCCCTTCGGCTCTCTCTCATTGCGCCAACTCTCTCTCTTTGCGCCAATGCTACTCTTGAACAACACATGCCAGACACATTTAATAATTCGGCCAATTCGGCGGCGGCCAATTGAGAGGCCGCTTTGGGTGGAATAAAAAGGGTGGAATAAAGAATAAAAAGCGGCGGATAAATTGGCGGATTAGGCGGACTCAAGTTGGGGCTCGGCCGCAAGTGGTTGGTGTTTGCGAGGGACAAACAAAGAGTCGAGTTGCACCAGAGCTAAGCGGCCGCTCCTAGTGGTCCGCCTCGAGCAGACACAATTTTGGGGGCCCAATTTGGTTTGGCTCATCTGGTTGGGCGGAAGTTCCTCTTGGACGGAAGGAGGTTTTCTCTGGCGAGTGAAATTTTTTCAGAAAAAGTCTTGAGAAAAAGAGCTTGCTCTTCTGTGCAAAAAGTTTCCTTTTTTCACTCAAAAAAACTTCCAGCAAAATAGCCAAGAAATGGCTCTTTTGGCCGAAAGTAAATTGGTTGGCGACGAATAAACACAAATGGCGAGGGTTAAGCTTAGAAAGTGTCTTGCCAGCTTCGCGTCTGGCCGTTGTCCTCCAGTTGTTTTCTTCTGGCTCTTATTATATTGGCCTTTCCTTATTGTTCAGTGGCCTTTCCTTATTGTTTTCCTCGGTGTTTTCAGTCAGCTAGTTTGGAGCAACGAACTTAAGTGGAGAGATAACTTTGTTTAAAAACAGGAAGAGTAAATCGGGCGCGGCGGAAGCGGAAATTAGAATCATTTTTACTCCCTAAGCTTGGCTTAGCTGCGGCGTCTGGAGTCTGAAGTTTGGAGTCTGAAGTCTGGAGTGTGGCCTCTTGCAGCAGTTGCAGCCACTCCTTAGCTGCGAGGCGAACAAGTGCAGAGACTTATGGGCCAGAAAAGGGTGGCCGGAAGAGAGTGGCCAAGAGGAGCTCACTTTGCGCTGCCTCGACGGCGAATATTTATGATCTCCAGATTGCTCATGAAACACACATGCCACATCCGATTTCGCCACTCGTCAAGCCTCGGGGGCGCCCCCGAGCGAGCCGGCCGGAAGAGGAGGACAAGGAGGAGCCGCGGCCAGTCCTTGGGGGGCGCCCGGAAGGGGCCAATTCGGTGGCGGGAGATTGTCCGCCGGATTTGGCGCCCAGAGGCAGTGGACGGCACTGCCATTTGCATGCTGGCTCGGCGCTTCTGCTTGGCGCTTCAGCTTGGCGCTGCTGGCAAGCCGGCTGGCCCCGAGCAGAGACAGTTGGCGAGCCAGCAGGACTGGGCCAGTGTCAGTCTATTGGGGCGCTTAGCGAGATTAAACTTTTCAGCCGCCGGAGCTTGGGGCCGGCGGGACACAGTCGGCCGGCGGGGCCCAACACAATCAAGTGGCGCCGCCGGGCCGCACTTGGTCGCATTTGGCCACTGGCGAGCGGCAAGTGGGCCTCCCAGAGCGTCATTTATAATTCAATTACAGTAAGAGAGCGGCCGCTCGCTTGCTGGCTCGCTGCTGGCTCGCTTTCTAGCTTTCTAACTTGCTGGCTTGCCAGCTTCCTCGCTTGCTGCCTCCATTGATCTGGCCGTTTGAGACTCGTTTGAGAAGAGTCGCCATCAGCCAGCCTGCAGCTCTCGTCTCTAACAGTCTCCAACAACAGTCTCTAACAGTCAGCTTTTGGGCCCCCCCCCCGTTTGGCTGCCAACGAGCGAGCTGGGCGCCAAGTGGCAAGCTCGCCAAGCGCGGGTGTCGAATGTCACTCGCTGGGCCGCTTTTCGCCACAGTTTCCCGAGCGCCCACACGCAAACACATTTCAAATTCCGGCCCAAAAGCGGCCCCAAATGGAGCCCCGCTTCGCCACTGTGCTGCTGCAGACAGTCTCCCGCACACAGTCTGCAGCTCGCAAGCGGCCGGCCCTTAGCACTGGAACGCCTTCACTGTGGCGCCTTCCTGCCAAGCCGCACTGACCGTTGACCTGCGAGCGTGCAATTTGCAATCGAGGACCCTTGTTCGCTGGCGAGCGCGTCTTGCCGCTGAGACGAGCTCAGCCGAGGCCGCCCCAGACTGTCTCTGGCGCCCTAATCAAGCGCCAGGCAAACGAGCGGCCCCAACGAGCGGTCCCTAATGAGCAATAAAGGCTCCACGGACAAGTGGGCGCCGCGCCACTGGCCAGACGGTCTCTGATTGATATTGAAATTGGCTCGCCCGACGGCCAGTTTCTCGTGTGTCTCGTCTGGCCTCGTCTGGCCAGCTGCAACTCGCTTGGGAAATTTTCAAATTGCACTTGGCCCCCAGTGAACAACTGGCCGCCAAACAACTAGGTGCCCTCTGCTCTGGCACGTCCATTTGCGGCCGCCCTGCAGGCACCTTGCGAGACGCGCTTTTTGCGCTAATCAAATTTCGGCCCCAAACTCTGTTGCTTGGCGGCGGCGAGCTCCAATTCAGGCCGCTCCTTAGGACTGCTGGGGGCCATCCATTTCTGCCAGACCGGAAAGAATTCTGACAATTCTTTCTCGAGGCGCTTTTGACGCTGGCCTTTTGGCGCTGATTTTCGGGCTTTTTCTACACTTTTGTACTGCGATCTCATGCAAGCCAGAAATTGCCCGAGCCTCCCAGACCTAAGGTGTAGAGCTGAACGAGCACCACACTGAAATAAGACCATTTTTTCGCTCACTTTACTCGTTTAACAAATTTCCTTTACACATTCACCCAGCGCGAAGAGAGTCTGTTGAACGCAAACTTGCACACCACAATAAAACCACCATTTTATCTCGGAAGTATTTTGGCAACTGGAAGCCGGGCCAGCCCTTAGCCGCGGACCACAATCTGCAAACTGGAAACTGGAAACTGCAAACTGCAAAGTGCTAACTGGCAAGTGCAAACTGCAAACTGCAACAAGCGGCCCACTTGGCTCGCAGGCGCACAGCACGCGCACACTGCTAGAGCACAGTGGCCGCTTACCCTAAGGACCCTAAGCACCCTAAGCTGCGGCGCGCACCTATACAACTTGGCCAATTATTGCCGCACGCCCCGTGTTCAAGTGGAGCCAATACTAAGAGCCAGTGGTCTGCGTGAGAGAGGCGTCCTTTGTTGTTGTTTTGCACGAGCAATTAAACAGCCAACGAGTAACTCGATTACATTTATCACTAACTCACGCGCAGGAGCGCAAACAATTAATTGCGGCCTCTTGCTGTTTGCTTCCACTTGGGCGCCGCCCTCCAGTCTTGCGGGCGTGTCTAATTGTCCGACTGCAGTTCCCAGTCGACTTCTAGTCTTGCCAAAGCAACTAGGGCCAGAGGGTGGCCCTAATTGAATGCCGGCTGCCTGTCTTTTGGGGGCGGCGCGCGAAGAGGCAACAAATTTGCTACATTTGCCGAGCTAGTTGGGCCAAGTGGGCGCCCACTTGGACCTTTTGGGCGGCCTGCCAAAGAGCCCTCGTGTGTCATGGAGAAGTGTGCTCGATCGGATGGGAAGCCTGTCGAATTGGTGGCGGCGGAAGAGGCAAAAGTTGGCAAAAGTTGGAAGCTTAGCTCAAGTGCGCTCAGCTCGCCTCAGTTTACGTGGCCGCACGTACGCGGCTCCACTTTTCTCTTGCGCCGCCCGTCTTCTGGCTCCTTAGGTGTTCCCCGTCGTGAGCTTGTTAGCGGGCCTCTTTTGGGCCAAAAAGAGGAGCCAAAAAGGCGAAAAAGTGGCCGCCCTTTGCGCCCAAAAGAGCAACTCGATCGGCTCGCGGCTGAGCTCAGCATCGGCCACAGGCAGTCTCTCGCTTGTGCTCGCCCTCACGAACACGCCCAGTGGCCTCTTGCACTAATCAATGATCGTTTTGGGAGGCAGCTTTTCCTCCTTTTTCCCCCTTTTGCTCCGCTTTTGCTCCTCTTTTGCTGCTCGTCTTCCCGCAGCTCTGGACAGACAGCAGTTGGCAGCTGAGTTCGTGCAGAGTTCGAGTTTTCAACTCGTGTTTCGAGATGTTCAACCTCTGTTTGGGCTCCACGTTTGCAGCCAGATCCAAGCCAAGCTAAGCCAAGCTGAGCTCGGCCGCTGCTCGTTATCTTGTTATCTCTCCGGCCGGCCCTTCGTCATCATCATTTGCCACTCGCAACTGTTTGTGTCTCTCTCTCTCTCTCCATCGACATCTAAAACTGGCCCCGATCGCCCTTGAGGCGCCTGCTCATCACGCGCCCACCACTGTCTCGAACTCGCTCCAGACACACTCGCCTCAGGGCGCACTTCGTCCTCTCGTCACTCACCCGCTCGGTCCGTCCGTCTGTCTGTCTGTCTGTCCATTGGGCTTCATGCTGGCGAGACGGCTGGACTGGAGGCCAACTTGGCGGCGCGAGTGTGAGAAAAAGCGGGCGTATTTTGGGCGCCCATTGATGCAATTATTTTGGCCGCACGGAGAGAGCGAGCGGCGCCCAAGAGAGGCCGAACGAGTGTAGACAGTCTGTGGTGCGCGCTGGGCCAGTCGCGCGCGTACGTGACACACGCAGAGCAGCACGGCGAGCAGTGCGCTGGAAGTCACGCTGGAAGGCACGCGCCAGGCAAAACAAAAACAAACAAACAAACTGCCTGAGCTTAGCTCGCCAAGTGGCCGCAAACGAGACACCAAAACGACCAAACGCTGTCAAAAAGGGCCCCAAAAGAGCGCCCAGATGGACTTTCCAACAGCACTGGACACAAATTGGCAAAAATTGGGCCTCCGCGAGAGCTTAGGTGGGCCCCCATTTGCGGCCACCTGGCAACAAGTTGGCGGAGGGCCAATGGACGCCCACTGGAAGCGCATTCTCCAGGTGAGGGCGCTTGTGGCGCGGCGTGGGTGGCGGAAAATATGCAAATTTCGCCACTCTGTTCGAAGGTCAGGCGGCCTTTGGGCGAGACGAGTGCTTGCCGGAGAGTAAGCAGCAGCCACTAGAGACTGGGACGGATGGATGCAGCAGTGCCATGACAACAGGCTCTCTTGGGCGTGCAGCAATTAGTTGGAAAGGAGGCCAGCGAGCGGCCGAGTTGGAGGGGGCGCAATTGGGACAATTCAATTGTTTCCATGTTTGCCACTCGAGTCGCCTCGGCTGGTGGCTATTAATTGCCGAGCGAGTCTTTTTGTGGAAAAGCCGGCCCAAGGCAGTTGGGGGCACATAAATCATGCGGCTCGAGCTCGTGCTTGAGCTTTGGGGCGGCCGCGTGTGCAGTGCAGATGCACTTGTGCGCGCGGCTCATGCGGGCGGACCTAAGCTGCGGCGCAGACTGAGCGCCGGCCTGGCGTTTGTGCCGGATTTTGGCCGCTCGCAAACAGCAGTCCCAGTTTTGCGCCAAAAGAGATACACGCCACATAATGACGACCACTGTCTGCCCGTCTGCCGCTTGGCTCGGCCGCCGGAAGAGGAGCCACCAGCGAGCGGCTTAGAGGGGGCAAAAAAGGCGCCACTCTTGAGCCGGCTGGGCGCGAGTTGCGGTCTGGCTTCATGCGAGCTGTAATCGAGTTGCCACCAACGGCTCAAAGGGCGCACAAGAGCCGCCCAAAAGTGGCCCCAAACACTAGCAGAACAGCGAGTGCCACAGCCACTCGCTGGCAGCTGGCCAGGCTAGTTTCTGGGGCTCGAGTGGCGCCGCATCGTCGTGGTTCATGTTTGGTTGTTGTTGTTGTTGTTGCTGTTCGATGTTCACTGCTCGCCGCTCACTTCTCGCTCTTTGCTGCTCACTGTACACTGTACACTGCTCACTGTACACTGTAGACTCTCCTCCGCTCGCCCAGGCTTGTCATTAATCATAATAATTAATATTCACTCACTTGCTGCTCGCCGCGGGCTTAGGCGCGGCCGCCGGGCAGCCAGTTTGCAAATTGCGCCCAATTCGGTGCGGAATTTGCCGCCGGAAGGGGCGCCCTGTGGAAGCAAGAGGCGCTCTGAGGGAGGAGAAGGCAAGCTAGAGGAACTCTAACAAACAGCCGCAGAGAGTCCGCCGTTGGTTTTCCTGGAAAAGCTCTCTTTTTGGCCTTTTTCAGCTCTACTTTCAACTCTTTTCCAGCTCTTTTTCAGCCTCTTTTCAGCCCTCGTCTGAGGACCGAAAAAGAGCCGAAAAAGAACCAAAAAAAGGCAGAAAAGCAATCCCCAACGCGACGCCTCAGCTGATGCTGATCTCCAGCCTGATCTGCGCCCTCTGGACTGAGCACCGCGAGCACCGGAAGTGGCCTCCAAATGGTGGCCTCCAAATGATAGAATTAATAACAGCCCCACTTAATGGTGCCAACATGCAGCCCACTTGAGGGGAGATAAAATTGCAACGCCTTTTTTTTTCGCTTTTTTCCAGCCTGCAGAAGGCCAAATTGTAAACTGGCCACGAGTTGAGGGGGCGCCTCTTTGCTCAGAGGCGCGCAGGAGAAACAGTCTGCGGCGCTTGTTTTGTTTTTGCTCTTTTCCTTTTTGTTTTTATTACTAGATCCCATTCCATTCCCACCCTTCCCTCTCGAGTGGCCATAGAGCAGCTCACGAGCGGCCACCAAGCAGCCCACCAGCTGAGCCCCGCCCACTGCGCCACTTCCGGCCGCTCGAGACCGAGAGACTGTCAGCGGGCGCTTGGCGAGTGCGGCGGGCAGGCGCTGCTTTAAGCTTGGGGCTTGATTAATTGGCGAGAGCGCGCGCAGAAGAAGCGCCCAATGGACTCTGGTGGCTGATGTTTTTGTTTGATAAGTTGCGATAAGTTGCCAAGTGGCGCCTAATGCGAAATTATTTCGCCCCTCTGAGCGCCGAGTCAACTTTGGCTACTAGTCCGCAAGCTCCGTCGAGCAGGACGCCACTGGGCAGAGGAGCCCACTGGGCAAGCTCCAGAGACTGGCTCTCTCGCTCGGCTCGCTTGGCTGCCCTTTTGGTGGGCGCCCAAATTGGGGCGCAAACAAATTGGCCTCCCTGCTTGGCTCCTCTTCAGATGGATCACCTTGCGAGCGACTAAGTGAAAAAGAGGGCTGCCTTTGTGCTCGAGCTCAAGACTGCAACTGGGCCACTCTGGCAACCACCAGAGAAATGCTGCACTGAAAACGGGCGCTTTCGTGTAGCCCTTAGGTCTACAGTGTGCAACTTCGAGCGCATTTTCGAGCCCTCAGTCTCTAGGTCCCCCACCCTTAGCTCTGGCTGCAATCTGGCCGCCCACTCGGCCGGCTGTTGTTAATCGCGGCCGGAAGTGCCAGATTGGGCTGCTCTGTGTGCAGCCAGAGGAGCCCAAAGGGCGGCCCACACGCACCAGCAGAGGCAACACACGAGCGGCAGCACACACTCTCCTCGGGCGCCCATCAATCATCAACTGGAGCCCCCCTTTTAACTGGGCCCCACCGGCTAACTAACTGACAAAAGTCGGCCCTTCCTGGCCCGACTTCCGGTTTGCTTCTGCCGCTTTTGGGCCTTCTAGTGTGCGAGGATGCGGGCGCGGCTCGTCTCTGGCGGCTGGTGGCTGTGTGAGAGCAACAACTGGCCGACTTTTCCAGCCTGCCATTGGGCCAATCTGAAGCGCCGTGGCTGCACAATGGGGCAATGGGGGCCACCCTTAGCTCTGGCGGCACGCTCGGCTGGCTCGCGGGGCTTCTCTGGGCCAATGGGCGGCGGCCAATTCGATGGATTTCGTCTAGATGGCCAGACTTTTAGACGTCTAGATGGCCAGCTCGCCAGTTGGGCCGCTCGAGTTCGATGGGGCCCAACTGGCAAGCGATGACTGCCAGTGGCGAGCGATAACTGTGGGCCAGAGGCCAATGGATAGCCTAATCCATGGCTCCAATTTGGCGGCGCGCAAAAGTCCACTGGGCTTTGCAATTTAAAAGTGTCTAGCGGCGCGCCCAAAGAGCGTCTTTGGGCGCAAATTAGTCGGCGCGCCCACTTCCTGCTTGCTCGCCGACCCTCAGCTGTGGCGCCCCCGCAAGACTGGGACTTTTGGAGACTAAAACTTGTGGAGATAAAAGCTCGTGAAGACTGGGACTGCCCTAAGTGAGGACGAGCCCCAGAGGCTGGCGAGCGGCCGATTCATCATCGCGCCACAACGCCGGATCATCGTTTTCCCATCGGCGCCCATCGACTGGCTGGCTGACTGGCAAGCTAGCTGGCTGGCTGGCTAGCTGGCCAGCTGAGCGTCGTCCACTAAGCGTTGGCTGGGCGTCCACTGAGCGGCTCGTCTCACATCTCACATTTCGGCGCCGTCTTGGCGCTGGCTGGCCGGCGAGCTTTGTTTGATTGGCAGCGCGGCCGCCGGAGACAGTCTCTGGGAGGGCGCAATTCATCGCTCCACTTCACACGCGCGCCAAACGAGCCAACAGAGCCATGAACTTGGCCCAATGGTCAAGGCGGCAAACTGGCCAACCGGCCTCTGACTTGGCCGAGCAAAAGTGACCCAAACTAATCCAATTTTATTTCCCCCACGGACAGTCTGCAGTTGGTGGCTGGCTGGCCAGTTCGCTTCGAGTGGGGCCCCCCCGAAGTCAGTCTGGCGCACACGAGCGCACGATTGCCGCAGCTCAGCCTGGGGGCTCAGCTTGCTGGCCGGCGAGCTCCAACAGTCGACTGACCGCTGGCGACACGGCGCAACACTTTTGATTGCGATTAATCTTGCTCCAACAAGCGGCCACTGGGCGCTGATCTCGCCGCTGGCTTGCCGCTTGGCTAGCTCTTCGTTTGGCCAGCTCTTCGTTTGGCCAGCTCGCCGGTTGGCAAGCTTCCCGTTTGGCGAGCTCGCGGGCAAAAGTCGCCGGTGGGACTTTTCTGCGCCGGCGAAGACGAGCAAGACGAGCCGGCCGGAGCTAGTCAATCGAGCTAAAGTCCACAAAGTTCACCAGGCCAGCTAAGGAGCGGCCGCAATTGTCGCTCTCTCGAGCTGCTGGGCGGCCGCTCGAATTTGCGCCCGGCCGAGCAAACGGGAAAGCAAACAGGAAAGCGGCTTGCCCGGTTAGCTTGTTTAAACATTGAGCAAGCCGCACGCCAAGACGAGCGCCCAGCGAGCCCAAAAAGAGACCATTGGGTGCCCAGTTTGTTGTCGCCGTCTGGCCGCTAACAAACTTTGGGGCGGCCAGTTTTTCTCTTTGTCGCAAAGCTGACAAAACAACGCCAGCCAGGCGGCCACTCCTCAGCCTCGCCCGCTTCTTCCCCGAGTTCGAGCTGCATTTGCTTGGCTTCGCACGGCCGCCCTCCGAAGCCAAACACTTCCGGCGCGGCGGCTCCACTGGCGAGGCGGCGACGAAGCCACCAAATGGACGCCTGGTGGCTCGTTGGTGGCCGTTCAGCGAGACTGCCACGCGCCACTGCCACTAGAAGGTGGCCGCCCCAAGAAGCGTTGGCTGGCCTCTCGTGGGTGCTGGAGACTAGTTTTGGGGGCGAGATTGGGTGAAACTGGTTGAAATTGCGGGAAAATTGGGGAAAATTGGGGAAAATTGGGGAAAATTGGATGAAATTGGGTGGAATTTGGGGAAATTTGGACAATTTCGGGCGAAATTGGCACAAAAACATGCGGCCAGACTGTCGCCACAGACTGGCCGGCTCTGCTCTGATTGAAAAAAGCCTCTCGCTTGAACTGCTGAAACCTCAAAAGGCGCCAACGAGTCCACAAATGAGCTCGTCCCAAACACTTCCAAACGCCCACCACCAGTTTGCGAACAACAAAACAGACCGGAAGTGGCGCGCCTGGTCGTTTGAAGCAGGCGCGTGGGCGTGTCTCTTGGAGCGAGCAGTGAACAGAGACTAGTGTTTGTCAGTGTTGGCTGCTGGCTGTGAGTTTTTTTTGGCCAAAACCGAATTTGAGGCCGCAGACAGACGCACACAGAGGGGAGACAGACGCACCTGAGCCATTGTGTGTTGCCAAATTGATTCCTGACGCATTGCAAATCGACAAGCTAGCCAGACGGAAATGGCTCATCGTTGGTTGGGGGGCCGCTTTTTCAGCTAAGCTCTGGGTGGCCGCCCTGAGGAGAGACGCGCTTCTTCTCCAGATGCGGGCAGAGACGAGCCGCGAGGGGAGAGCTGAGCGTTTATTTCCCGGCCACTCGCCACTGGGCCTCCTTCCAGCGGCTCCATTTCCAATTCGGAAATCTCGCATATTTCCTGCCCTCTGGAAGCTCAGTGGCGGAGGGCCGTCCGCCAAGCGTTGGGCCTGGCGAGATGCGAAACACGATAACTGCCATTCATCAAAATCGGCACGCCCCCGAATTGAATTATTGCCCCACTCTTGTGCAGCCGTTCTCTGTGGTTGCTCTTTTGGGGCCAAAGGGAGCGCGCTTGGTGGATCGCCCGAGCTGAGCAGAGCAGAGCTGAGCAGAGCAGAGCTGAACAGAACAGAGCAGACGAGCGATTGAGCATTGCGCTGGCCAGCTATTGGCCCTAAAGGGTGGGCCCTAAGCTGCGTTTGGCACTGAGCATCTGAGCGTTGGAATGGCCGAATTGGAGGCGAATTTTCTTGAAAATGTTTCAAACTTTTCCGGCGCCAAACGAAAAAGAGGGCCAGGAAAAAGGCTCCACTGGCTGGGCGCTGCAGTATTCAGTGCTCAGTGTGCAAGCGGAAGACTGTCTGCAAGCGAGAGACTGTCTGGCGGTGTGCAAAACGCCCGTGCAACTGGCCGCCCAGCCACCTCCCTTTGCCTCTGCCCAATCTGCCGCCTCAGAGCATCCCAAAGTGTAGCTCTGCAAACCTAAACCGCCGACCTCAACCGCCAACCGCCAACTGCCAACTGCCAGAGCCCAATGAATGGAAAGAGTGCAAAAAATGGCCACAGATAAAATGGTCCAACTCGGCCAGCGAGCAGTGGGCCACTTCCGGTGTTTTGGTTGCGCTCAGCCCCAGAACACAATGCGCTCAGCTGGCCCGAGCTTGGCGGGCCATTGTCTGTGTCTGTCTGCGTGGGGCGCCAGTGGGTGTGTGTGGCTGTCTGGCCGCTTTGCTGCTTTCCTGCTCGTGGCTTGTCTGCTAAATCCGGCGAGCTTGGCGGGCGGCCCGAGGCAGCAAGTTGGCCGAGAAGTGCCAGACGGAGAGCAGGACGATCATTTTGCGCCCAAAGGTTGTTGCTCGAGCGAGAAGTAGAAGGAGAAGGGACAGCAGAGAGCAACCACGAGCGAGCAGGAACAAAGTGGGGCCAACTGGGCCCACTTTTGCCCCCTCGGCGCCCGTCAAATGTCGAGCCAGTGCAGCTTGGGCGCCGTAATGATGCACTCGGCCAGCACTCATTGTTCATCCGTCCAGCGAGCTGGCAGCATCAGCAGCTCCTCTAAGCGCGAGTCCACGGGCCGAGCTGGGCAAACTTGGCGCAAACTTGGCGAGCTAGTGGGCGAGCTGGCGTCCCTAAGGCGCCCCAAACGGCTTGTCGCGGCTGCTTGTCTCTGGAGTGCAGACTTCGGGCTGCACAGAGGCTGCAAGAGGCTGCTTCTTTGCACGGCGAGCCTGAGCTGCTCCAAGCTGGCCGCACCTTAGGCTCGGCCCCCCGCTCGGCCGCACGTCAATCAGCGCCCCATTTGAGCGCGTCAGATGCAACCTGTTCTGGGCCCTTTCAATCTAATCGATGGATCTCTTGCCAGTTCCAGCCTGTGGGGCCTCTTCGCCTCCTCCTTCCTTGTGGGCTCGCCCGCAGACTGCCTGTGGGAGCTGTGGCTCAGTCGCGAGAGTTTCTTGGCAACTCTTGCGAGAAGAAACAACGAATCTCGAATCTCGGAGCTCAAATCGCCGGCCGCCAAGTGGCGGAAGGAGCGCGGCCGGAAAGGGGCGGAAGTGCGCGCAAAGAAAACAAAGGAAACCTCTCCGGTGGTCTGCCTTGCGGAACAGGCAGAAGCAGTGGCCAGCCAGTCAGTCAACCAGGAGCTGCAATCTCCCTCGAGACTGACGCAGCGCCAGACGAGCGCCGGCCCTAAGCACAGGCCTGCAAACACCAGAGCTGCACAAGTGGCCAGTCTGCCTCTCGGCCGCCCGGGGCGGTGAATGAATTGACCGGAAGTTGGCCGGGCCAGTCAGGTGGGCAAGTGGAGACTGTTGGCCGAGGAGGCGGGGCTGCAGTTGCGCAGACTGGGTGCAGGAGATGCCAGCAGAGATGCGAGCTTGTTTGTGGGCCCATTGTTTTTGGCCAGATTTGGCCGGCCGAGAAATGGGCCCTCGAGCGTTAGAGACTGTCAGCGGGACTGTCGAGCGGGAGGGGGAGGAGGAGCCAGAAGGCCAAGAGACTGGCGACAAGAGCCCGCCGGCTCGCTCAAGTGTGCAGTTGGGGCCAAGTGGTGGGGCCAAGTTGGACAGAGTTCGGGCAACTTGGAGCAACTTGGAGAAAGTTGGAGCAACTTGGAGAAAGTTGGACAGAGTTGGAGGCCCTCTCGAGTTGGGACAGTCTGGGGCCAGTTTCGAGGTGGCGGCAGTGCGTGAGAGTGGGGCCCGGAAGGAAAAGTGGCCCATTCAATTGGTGCATTGGAGTGTGAAGAAATTTCAATTAGCTTGCCATTTGTCGCCCTAGTTGCTTTGTTTCTTCAAACTCTGTCAAGTTTGGGCCTTCTGTGCGGGTGGCCCCACATCATTGGAGCCGCACTTGGGCAGTGCGGCTCTCCGTGTGTGGCAGTGAAATTTCTGGGCCCAAAATCTCTCAGGCAAGAGAGTTATTTGGCGCGCCTGCAACTGGCCCTGCAGCTCGACGCGCAGCTCGACGTGGCCCGCAGACAGAGATTGGCCTCTTCAGTGCACATTGGAGCTTGCAGACTGCACATTGCAGACTGTACATTGCAGAGTGCAGAGTGCACATTGCGCAGCCCAGACACAGTGGCACACGCGGCCAGCCTGCGCCGGTCCACTGGGGGCCGAAACATGGGGCGCAAGAGATGATGACAATCTCGGGGGCTCCTCCTGCTCTGTCGGCGCCCAACTGCTCGAGTGGTCCGCAAGCTGGAGGAGCCCGAGAAGAAGGAGCAGCGAGCGAGCTGGCAAGCGCCGAGAGGGGCAGATAAATCAATTCAGGTGGAAGCCAAGTCGAGCCGGCCCACTCTGGATGTTATTTTTTGTTTTCCCTTATCTGGCGCCCGAGGAGAAGGCGAAGGAGAAGGAGGAGAAGGCTGAAGAAGAGTGGAGAAAAAAGTATTCCGACTTTAAGTTGGCGGGCGCGCCAGCCGCGCTCACTGGCTCGGAATGGAATGAGCGCCCCTCCTCTGAAGATGCTAAGCTCCCCCACCCTAAGCTGTGGGCGCCCCGAAGAGCCCCTCCTCTGTGTGCTCTGTGTCTCGCCAAGACGAGCTGGAGGCGCCAAGGCCGGCCAGCCACCTGGGCCCGAGCGAGCCGGGAGGAGTGTTCCTGGCGTGCCGACAAATCGTCCTGGTCGCGGCTGTCTGCCACTGGGCGCCACTGTCCATTGTGAATTGCAAATATTTCCTCCCGGCCGGAAGCGCGCCGGAAGGGAAACGAGCCGGGTTGCCAGATTGCGGCCGGCCAGGGGGCGCTCATGGTGGCGCCCATTGGCGTCCTAGAGGCGAGCAGGCGAGCAGGCGAGTAATCAAGCGGCCAGAAGGCGACTCACTGGAAGCTGCAAGCTCCCCAAGCTGCAAGGCCCACGCAAAACTGTTCTCCCTCCTCGGGCCACTTTATCGTCGCGGGGGGCTCCTGGCGGTCTTGCGGGCCTTCTGGGTCTTCTGGGCGGCACGAGAGCAGCTCCAGAGCAGTGCCAAAGCTAAGGGCTAGGGGCGAGCATCCAGCAAGGCGCCCAGTCGGTCTGCCTGCCTGCTGGGCGAGGGCGCCCGCTGGGCCACACGCCGACTGGCGGCCGAATCATTTGTTGGCTTGTTCCCACTTCTCGCCACTCCGCGCGCTTGTTTTTCGCCCCATCCTCAGACTGCGGCACCCAAGCAGCACCCAAGCGGCGCCCAAGCGGCCGACGACAAGAGCAGCCCCTCCGTGCTAATGACACACTCAATGGGCCGCTTTGGGTCTGCGCGCCAACCGCCGCCCACAAGACGCAGCCCCAGAACCACCAGCAGCTCGCCATTTCGCTCCAGTTGACCGCCAACGGCCAATGGACTGGCCCCCCAGCTCTGCCTCTGCTTCCACTCTCGGTCTTGGCGCCGGTCTTGGCGCTGGTCTTGGCGGCGGCAAAAGTCCGCTCGAGCTCAGGCTGGCGAGCTGGCTGGCGAGCGAGCTGGCTGGAGGCGACCGAAGCTTGGCGGCCGCCCCTGAGCAGCTATGGACGAGCCGCAGTCTCTCCGGCCAGGAGCACTCAATGAAAATGAACCAACGCAGTGGCGGCTTGTAGAGAAGAGCGGCCAGAGACTGGCCAAGTGGGCGCCGCCAGTTGGCCAGTTGGCCGCCGAGCGAGCGCGACCAACTGGCTTGCCGAGCTCGAGCAGGAGGCGCTGAAAAGTGCCGGTTTCTGGCAGGATTGCCCTTCGCATGCGAGCGGCAAGCGGCGCTCGAGTGGCCAGCTTGGGTCAGTTGTTGGGCGCCAGTTGTGTGGTCCGAGCTGGTCAACTGGGGGAGTTGGAGCGAAAAGGGCGCCCCCAGATGGACAGTCTGGCTGCTTGCTCGGTGGCAGTGTGATTGTGTGGGCCATCATTTGCATGGTCACGCGCTTTTGAGTGCGCTTTTTCCACTGCTTTTCTCTGCTCCTTAGCCTTGCAGCCCACTAACTACTGCTCGCTGGCCGCACACAAGCTGCAGTATCCAAGCAGCTCCGAGCAGCCCCAAGCAGCTTCAAGCAGCCTCCAAGTGGCCTCCAAGCAGAGCGCATGAGAAGCCCCAAACGGCCGCCAAATAGCACCAATATTGCCCCCAACTCCAGACCTTAGCCGCGGGCCTCTTAGCTCAGAGTCCAGCAGGCTCAACAGTGGAAACAATGGCCCATGCAACTGGCTCGAGTTGGCCGCCCAGATTCAATTGGACCTCGAGGGGCACCTCTGGGCCGGCTGGCAGCTCTCGTTCGCCACCATAAACTGGCCCCAACTGCTTGAGTCGCGCCCATCTCTCCATCATCCATATGGATGAATGCCCACCGGCGTGCCACAGTGGTGGCGGCGGAAGAAGAGGCGGCGGAAGAAGCGGAGGCGGCGGAAGCAGAGGAGTTGGCGGCACTTGCGTGGAGCCTGCAAAAGTGGCCACTGAAACCGGCGCCCGACGGGGCCCCAGTTTGGTGGCACTCTGGTGGCCAAAGCTAAGGGCCGGCGCAAACAAATTCGCCGCCGCTTTTTGCTAATCGCGAGCACGCGCCCCCCAAACCCACCGGCTGGAAATGGGCGGCCGCAAACTAACTGGCCAGCTAGCTGGCGCCCAACTGGCGCCCAAGTGTGTCCGTCTGGCGCGTAATTGAGCTTGACTGACCGCACCGAGTGGACTTGGGGCCAACTTGACCGCTGGCTTGGCAAGTAGCTTGGTGACTGGCTCGGCGAATGGCTCAGTGACTAGCTTGGCGACTGGCTTGGTGGCTCTGGTCTCACTCGCTCGCTGGCCGCAGGTCGGCGGCGATGATTAGTTTGGCCGGCCACTTGCACGTTGGCGCTCGCTCTTGCTCGTGAACTGGGCCAAGATGGAGCTCGACTGGCCCCACGAGCTCGGCCAACTAAATTATTATGTCGCCAAACAAGCCCAATCGAGCCCACACATCGAGCCCACACACACACACACACCTACACTCTGCTCATTCATTATTCTCCCTCGCGCGCCACTGAGAGCAAACTCTGGCCGCTCGCCCGCAACTCGCGCTGCTTAGCTTGGCCGCCAACCAACTGGCCACCAGCCGCCCGTCGAGTGGACACACCTGCGGCCAACTCGTCAGCGCGCTGCTCACTTGACCGTGCGGCTCGACAGCACGCGAGTCAGCCTGGCCTCAGCTTGACTTCCAGCGCGCCACTGCCAGTCCAAAGGGGGCCCGAAAAGAGCCCAAAATGAGCCCAAAAGGGGCCCAAAATAGCTCTCTCTGGAGCCCAGAAGAGCAAGACAGTCTGTCTCACGCCCAGACTGTCTTGCCGCTGCTCTTCGGTGGCGCTCGAGAATCTCCGGGCAGACAAGGCCGCCTAGCAAGAGCGAGAAAGGGGCGAAATCTGCACCACAGTGCACACATTGCGGCGGGCGAGCAGTCCCCAGACGGACCCAAGTTCGAACTGGCTCGAGAGTTGGCTCGAATCTGGCCAACTTGGGCCGCAGACTCGCCCACAAGGCTAAAATCGCCAGTCCAGACTGCTGGCCTTCCGTAAGCTGTGCCACTCTGGCCGGCAGACTGTCCCTAGCTGAGCTAGAGAAAGCCCGCACAGTGCGGCCCAAAGACAAAGATCGGCCGCCCGATTCTCGATCTCCGGCCGGCCCTAAGGATCCGCCCAGTCGGCCAGTCGACAAGGCAGCTCAATGGTGCAAAATCACCACACGCACGCCCAGAGCCAAAGCCAAAGGCGAGCAGCCAGCCCAGCGCCGAATTGCCACCGCCACCAAGGCACTTCCGGGGGTGGGCTGGCCAAAGCGGAAGTGGGCGCAAGACCAGCGGGAAGATAAACAAATGAGTTGTATATAAACTGGCCGTTTTGTGACCATGTTTGGGAGGAGTTTTCGTGTCGCTTTTGGAGCTAGTCGGTCTTTCCCTTTTGGTTGGTGCTTTTTTGCCTCCAGCTGCAAGCAGGAGGCGACTTCTGCTCGTCGTTCTGCTCTCCGTCTCTCTGGCGTCTGTCTCTGGGCCTCTGTCTCTCTCGCTGCTCGCCAGTGGCCGCCTGATGTTGGTTCCTTTTCGCCCTTCCGTTGGACGCGCGTTTCCTCACTTGCTCGCTGGCCCCCCACGAACAGGAGCCCAGCGAGCAGCCGGCGCTTAGACCTAGTCTGCGGGCCCAGCAGCCAGTTGGCGCCAGCACGCGCGCCCCCCACCAAGCCGGCCAGCGAGACAGGCACGCGAGAGGCTGCTGAACAAATAGATGAATGGCCACTCTAATGGTTTCCACTGTTGCCTCTCGGCAGTGAACTGGCGAACTGGCGCTCCTGGAGACAAACTGGGCGCATCACCAGCGCACGCACCTGGCCGGCTGGCGAGCTAGCTAGTGGCTCCAAAGCTAGCTGCTGGGCGCTCTCTTTCCGGCCGCAGCTTGCTGGTTCAATTTCTGGCCAGCTATTTGGCAAGCTTGCCGCTCGCTGGCTTGCCGCTCGCTGGCTTGCCAGCGAGCCAGCCAGCCAGCCAGGATCAGCGCCCGGGGCAATGATTGAGCTCGGGGCGCGCAGTTATTGTTTCGGGCGGCCGGCGCTTAGGGCCGGCCGGCTGGCTGGCGTGTGTGTGTGTGTGTGGACAAGTCGCTTCTTTGTCGTCCAAGTGGGTGGCTTTTGGGCGCCGGCGGGCCAAAAAAGGCACACACACACACACAAGCCGCACACACAAAGAGACAGTCCGCCGGGGCACACGAGCCGAATTTGAATTTCGCCGCCGCCAAGCTTTGGGCCGAGCTGAGAACAAGTGGTTTAGCCTGCAGGCGTGGGCCGCTTGTTGTCGGCGGCGGCCAATTTGCAGCGCCGCTCTGGGCGAAAAGACTCGCTCAGGGCGCAAAGAGTCGCCTCTCGGCGAGCTTGGCGGCGTCTTGTCGTCGCCAAAGGGCGCCCAATTGGGCCCCGAACGGCCTCCCTCGGCGCTCACTGACACACGCGCACTGGCGGGCCACCTGGAGGAGCGGCCAGAGCTAAGGGTCGGCCGGCGAGAGTGGCGCACACTGCCGAGCAAACGGGCGGCAAACGGAGCTCAGCGAGGGCGAGCTCACCTCAGGCTAACATGGAGCCACAAATTGATTTGTGCGCGCCGCCCATGCAAATGGCGAGCCACTGGGGGCCCCAAAAGAAATCAATTTAACCGCCAGCTTAGCGCCCGCCGCCCGCCGCCCGCAGGCCGCCGCCAAGCTCGCCAAACGCTGTCTGTGTGTGACAGAATCAATGACAAAATCGCTTTCATTATCTGCCGCCGCAACTGGTCCGCCGGCCTATCCAAACACTTGGCCGGCTTCCCAGCGCTCACACACACACACACACACTTACCTTTGGTTCTGGCTTCATTTCCGGTGGTCTCAGTTGGGCCGGCCCGAAGCTTGTCCGCGGGCCTCTTTGCTCCGGGCGGCCACTTAGCCGGGCTTGTTATATTTTCAAACAATTGTTCCGCCCCACTGCGCCCCAGTCTCTCCTGCTGCTCGCCGGCCCTCAGCTCACCTTTGCTGGCGCTCGATTCCACCGGAAGTGCGCTCGAAATCGAACCAGAAAGTGAGCTGGCCCAGTGGGACCAGTTGGAGACTGTCCACGAAGGCTCCTTAGTGTCCGGCGTTGTTTCGGCCAGCAGGAAGAGCAAATTCAGCACCCAAATGAGGAGAAGAAGCGTGCTCCTGCGCGCACTGAGACGCCCCTTGGCTCTGCTTGGGTCTGCTTGCGATCTGTCGACTTGCGGCCAGCTTCTTGGCCAGCTCACTTCCGGCCCCACCAAATGGGGCTCCATTTTTGGCCGCTTTTTCACTCTTCGCCGCTTTCTTGTCCTGTTCGTGGGTGGCCGGAGGGGAAAGAAAGAGAGTCCCATTCTGTCCGCTGCTGCTGCTGCTGCTCACTTGCTCGCTGGGGGCCCGCAAACTATTCTAGCTAATCTAGCGCCTCGCCCACTGGATCAACATCGACCCTCAACCATGCACCATTTCCTCTCTGTGGCGGCCCCCAAAGTTGGCTCTTAGCACTTGGCTTCTGTGGCTGATTTCTCGCCCTCTCTCGCTCACTAACTAGCATCCGCGAGCTCCACTTTCTGTCTCCCTTCTGGTCGCCTCAACTCTTTCAATCGGCGACAGTTGACTGGCGCCAACTGGACTCGCTCTATGCAAATCATCCACTGCGCATTGGAACACCTTTGCTCGTCTCAGGCTCAGGCC
>Ga0268247_10000066_pt1 | contig 32261 bp, 29 predicted proteins | sample AgamicOrMae_FD_200245 | JGI IMG/M metagenome (GOLD analysis project Ga0268247, IMG submission 200245) | Agave microbial communities from Guanajuato, Mexico - Or.Ma.e (v2) (version 2) | ecosystem: Host-associated > Plants > Phyllosphere > Phylloplane/Leaf | place: Guanajuato, Mexico | collected...
CCAGTCAGTCAGGGCCAGCGAGAAGGCAGAGAGAGAGAGAGAGAGAGAAAAGGCGCATTGTCGAGCTCTTGCTCAACGTTTTGGAGGCGTTCGAAGAACAATCGACTGGTTGTTTTTATGACGTTTTCAAGTGGAAGAGTCAAGCAAGGGGACGAAAGGAAGAGGCTCTGGAGGAAAGTCTTGCGGAGCTTTGGAGAGGAGCAACAGTCTTGAGCTGGGACAAAGCCGCTTGGCAAGGAGGCAGCAACAAAGGAGGAGAATCAGTGATTTCATTTGTCGCTGTTGTTTGGCCAACGTTTGGAGAAAAAACAACACAACCACAACAACAACAACAACAATTCAAGACTGGCAAGACTTCGAGTTAGTTATCGAACGGTGAGCGAGAGGCGTGCGTTTGTTGTACTTATTTGGCGCGTTATAACAAGTGCGAAACGGAATCGATTTTTCATGCACCAAATTAATGCCAGTCCTCAAAAAGAGATGCGGGCGCCTTTTGGCTCCAACAAGTGGCCAACAAAAGTCCTCAAGTGCGCCGGACAGTTCCCGATGAATAGCGCAAATCGATTAGTCACCACAGTTGGGCTCTGCCATTCTCTGTCTCTGCTTCTGTGAGCCAGATCCTCTCCAGACCCTCTCGCTCTCGCTCTGCTCAGCTCGGCGAGTGTCTCGCCAGAAGACAGACGACAGAAGAGTGGTCAAGACAAGACAGACAAGACAAACTTGGCGAAGGGGAGCTCACAGATAGAGAGAAGCCACCGAGCCACACGATCTAGTCCAATGAGAGCCAATCGGTGGCCACCAAATGTGTTGGGCCGCGAGGACGAGGAGAGAAAAATGTCCCAAACGAAAGCTGCAAGAGCAAAAACAATTTCAAGTCCAAGATTAAAAGAAAAAAACAGTAATAAGCAGAAGCACAAGTGGAGCTTTTTGACAGAAGTCTCTGAGATGAAATGCATCGCAAGATTCAAGCTTCCGTTCAGAGGTGCTAATCTGGTCAGATTGTTACTGTTTTCGTTGCTAATCAAATGTTTACTCAACTCCAAGGAGCTCGCGACCCATTTCGCCCATGCAGCCAAGCTTACAGAAAACGAAACCAACCACAGCAACAGGCCAGCTCAGACGGCGGCAGATCTGACCACTGGGAGCAGCTCACAATTTGGTAGCCATCATATGAAGTTTGGCAAGAGAATTGGCGCCCCATTGGAGGTGGAAGAGCGAGCAGAGAGTGGCGGCCACTTCGACTCGAGGGGACCTCTTTTCTCGCCTCTGGGCCTCCATTATTCGCCCAATAATCGGGGGCCAGCAGCGTCCAGATTGAGCAGCGTGTCCATGGGGCCGCTGGCGAGACACCTGAGCGCCTTCCGGCTCTACGGACGGCGCAATGCCGACGAGCCGCAAGCGAGTCTTATGGAGCGGCGCTCGGATGAGGAAGACGTCGGCCACGCCTACCAGGAGCGAGTTCCCGCGGGCGCGCACGCAGAGTCGCGCGCCTCGATGGCGGCAGGCAGCGGGCCGCACGCCCGAACTGCCGACGGGGGCGGGGCGCGCGAGGGGAGCCCGCGCACTCTCAAGTGGTCGCAGCCGGACCCGCGACGCGCCTACTCGCTGCCCGTGTCGCTCATCAGACTGCCCTCGAGGCGAGGCCAGTCGGCAGGTGCCAGTAGGCGCGACACGGGCCACCAGCAGGCGGCCAACTCGAGCTCAGTGCACGTTTACCGAGCGACGCCCGGCCTGGCCCGCAGCTCGGCCCCGCCCCCCGACGAGAGCGACTGGGCCCAGCAGCAGTGGGCGACGACGGGCGCCCTTGGGGCTGCCGCGGCGAGTGGCCAGGCCGACGAGCCGCCGGCGAGCGAGTCGGCGGCCAGCGAGGCGCCCCGCCAGCTGGCCAGCGTGGTGGTGGCGTCGGCTGGCTCGGCACCACAGTGGCCCAGACAGACGGCCTTTGGCAAGCGCGGCCAGCAAATGGTGGCCCTGGTGCGCTATGTGCCCGTGGTGATGAGCGTGCCTGCCGACCAGCTGGCCAGTCTGGCGTCGAGCTCGAGCCCGAGCAACGTCCTGACCAGTGGACACCACCAGCCCCGAGCTCGACTGGCCGCCCTCAGACTGCCCGCAGGACTCGCTTCCGGTGCGGGCGGGCTGCCCGTGGAGGCGGCGCTGGTGGAGCAGCAGCAGGCGTCTCTGGGGCAGCAGCAGCCTGGTGGTCTGGCGCGCGCCAGTGCCTTCCAGCTGCTGGTGGCGGCGCCCGGCGGGCAGCCAGTGGGCCAGGCGCAGCAGCAGGCGGCCTGGCCCGAGGCTGAGGGCGCCTTCCAGCAGCAGCAGCAGTTGGGCGCCGCCGCGGACAGTCTGGGCGGCGACTTCTCGCAGCTGTACGCCTCCAGCGCCCTCCTGGCCGAGCCCGCCCTGCTCGCCCACCAGCAGCGCCTCGCCTACTTGCAGCCAGTCGGGCCGGCCACCCAACTGGTGCCCGCCACCCAAGCGGCCAGCCGCGCCCTCTCCGCCTACGCCGCCCGCCTCATGGCCATGCTGCGCCCCTCGGCCCTGCTCTCGTCCATCGGCGGCGGCGCCACCCCCACCGGCGGAAGCTCGGGTCACGCCCACGCCACGCCGATCGCCGCCACCTCCCAGCAGCTCCAGACGGCCGGAGGTCAGTCGGCGGGCGCCCGAGCAGCCCCAAACGCGCCCCAGATCTTCCTGCTGGCGCCGGCCGACTCGGTGGGCGTGCCGGCGGGCATTCGCGAGCAGGTGGGCGTGCCGGCGGGCAGGCAGCAGGCGCGGCCCGAGGATCTGCTGGTGAACCAGGCGAGCAAGGTGCACGCGACCAAGAGCAGCGTCCAGCAGACTCTGGTGCAGCCTAATTTGGTGCAGCCACCAAGCTTGGTGCAGCCATCGAGCTCGGGACAGTCGGCGGGCAACCTGCAGCCGCTGGGCGGGATGATCTGCGCGCAGGCGCTGATCGCGCGCCCGCCGCAGCAGCAACAGTCTGCGGCACCCATGCAGCAGCAGCAGCAGGCGGACGACTCGTTTGAGTTCGAGCGGCCGCCCGGCGAGCAGACACTCGTGGCGCCCCAGCAGCCCCAAGTGCAGCTGCAGCTGCAGCTCGTTAAGGGCGGCCGGCAGCAGACGAGCGTCGAGCCGGCCGCCAAGACGCGCGAGTCGCCCGCGCGCCTCGTGCAGAAGCTGGCGGGCGCCAAGGGGGCCAGACAGCAGCCCTTCGTGCAGCAGCAGCAACAGTCGCTCGACGAGCAGGACGAGTTCTCCCTCGCCGAGCCGCAAGCGTTTCCGGCCGGCCAGCAACTGTCTCAACAGCAACAATCAGCTCAACAACAACAACTAGCTAACCAACAGCAACTAGGTCAGCAGCAGCTAAAACTGATGGGCCTCTCGTCGGAGAGCCGCGGCCAGACGACCAGCGCGGAGCCTGGTCAGCGGGAGTCGAGCGGCGAGCTAGCGAGTGGCCCACGCGGCGCCACCGGAAGACTGAGGCCGCCGGCCGACGAGCAGGACGAGCAGCAGACCCGGTTCGACCGCGAGGGCAGGCCCGTCATTCCGTTCACCATCCGCGACAAGATCGAGCTCGGCCCCACCTGGACACAGTCGCGCTCGGGCCGCCTCCAAGCTGCAAGCCACAAGCTGGCTGGTGCGGCGCGCGGACTCCCCGCCACGCCCACCAACAGCTCGCCCGTCCAGTACGACGACGAGGCGGCCGCCGAGCAGTGGCCATCTGGGGGCCGCTCTCAACCTCCTCGCCTCTCGATCGCACCCTTAGAGTCGCAGCCGCCCGAAGCTGAGCCCGAGCGCCGCTCCAGAACCTCGTTCGTGTCCAGCGCGGCGCCCACCACCACCTTCGGACGCGAGCCGCGCCGCGAGGGGGGCGGGGCGGCCCGCATCGAATACCGGCCCGAGTCTGCGCACAGTGCGGCGCGTGGGCCCGCGGCCGCGGACGACGGCCAAGCAGGGGGGCGTGGCGCCGCAGGGCAGTCGATTCCAATCCTGATGGCGTCCTCCTCTTCCTCTTCCTCTTCGGGCTCAAGCTCGTCGACGACTGGCACCGCCCAGCAGCAGCGCTGGTCCGAGTGGTCGGCGCCCGCGCAGGTGCGCCACCGGTCCAGCTCGGCGGCCGAGCTGCGCCACTCGACTCGGGAGCGCGGCCCGCACACGCCCAGCCGAGCCTCGTCCCTCCTCCTGCGGCCCACCAGCGCGCCCGGAAGTTCCGGTTTCGGCGACGCGGCCGCCTCGAGCGAGCGCCGCACAGTGAGCACTCCGACGGAGGGCCAGCTGCGGGGCGAGCTTAGGGGCGAGCTGCAGGCACGAAGCAGTCCGGCGGCCAGTCAGACGGTGGAGCTGCTGGTGAACTCGTCGCCCGTCACGCCAAGCTACTCCGCCGGAAGCACCGACGAGCTCGACCCAAAGCTCAGCGGCGCCACCATCACGGCCAGTCCGCTGGCCACCACTTCCGCTGCCGCCACTGTCCAATTCCAATCGACGCAGGTTGACTCGCGCGCGGACCACCCGCAGCAAGCGGGTGACACAGTCTCCACCAGTGCTGGCCAGTTGGAGCGCGCCCACGAGCAGAGTGGCGCCCTCCAGGCGAGCGCGCAGGAACCAGTTGAGAGTGGCGCCTTCCACTCGAGCCACGACCGCTCCTTGTCCTCGGGCGTTGCTGGCGACGATTTGGACGGCGAGAAGTTTGGCAAAATCTCCCAGTCGCTGCAGACCAACCCGCTCGACCTGATCGACCTGCAGAACTCGCGCTCCAGCTTCGAGCTGCCCTCTCAGCTGGAGTCTCTCTCGATGCTGCTCCCAAATGGGCGCGACCAACACGCCTCAGCACAACAACAAGTGACCAGCGCCCAGCCGGAAGAGCAGCCGCAGCAGAGCCACCAATCAGCTCGAGCCAAGCTCACCAAGAAGCTGGGCAAAATTGGAAAAGAAATGGCCGCCCGCAAGTCAAGCAACAAAGGATACTCGACGGCTGAATATGAGTGAGTTTTGAAGACAATAAAGTTCAATTCTAAAATGTGAACTTTCTCTCAGAGAAGAACTTTCTCTCAACGGAAACGGAAGTTCGGAATATGTCGATTGGCCTTCTTCCCAATCACTTTCCACTCTTTCAATCACCGTCCAGCAACTGTTGTCCTCGCCTGTGAGGTGTGATTGAACTCGAGACTCTTGTACTCATCAAACGTTCTCATCAAACGTTCTCATCGAATTGGATATAATCTATTGGATATAATTGGGAATAAATTGATACCATTTGTTCATGCTTAGCACTCGCTTGATTTGTATCACTAAGACTCAAACTCGAGCTGGATATCAAAGAGAACTGCATCATCCGCCCAATTTACAAATATTTTCATTCATTTCCCGAAAGATTATATCTTTTTTGGAACTGCTCGAAAAAATGCAAATATTCGCAGCGGAAGTATTTCCGACGGAGAAGCAATTTAGAAAAAAACTGAATTACAGAAACGAATTGCCAAACAAACCGGAAGTGAGCAGCTCAACCGGCTGCGAAATGAGCAGTTTGAGCTGGTTGGTTTTCGTTCTTCAATTTGGAGATTGTCTCCCTCAGCTTTGGGCGTCGATTTGGCTAATTAGTTGGCGCGATGGAGTGCAAGTTGTGCGCTCTTTTGGGGGCCAATTTTTCCCACTTTTTCCCACTTGTTCTCGCCACTCGAGGCCAGACCAAATCTGGAACGAGATTGCCAGCTGGCGCTGGTGGCAAATCTGCAGCCAAATCTGCGAGCAAATCTGCATCAATTTGCGCCCACCGAGCGCCAGCGGGACAAGATGAGGGCGCACACAGTCTACGGAGACCTAGCGGCAGTTCAGAGCCGCAAACAACAACAGGCGAGCTCCTATATTGCACCCGAGCAGCATCCAACAGTTCGACCGGCGGCGAGATTGTTTTCAATCTTAATTTTATCCAAACGCCGAACCTTTTGGGCCTGAACTAAAAATTGGCGTCCAAAAGGGGAACTTTGGTCGCAAATCGGCCACCGTTTTGAGCCCTTTTTGAGTCGCCCTTTTCCTTTCGCGCTTGTGCCCCTCGTTTGGCCACTGGTGAGCCAGTTGGGTGAGCCTGTTTGAAGAATGGCCGAGTGAAAAATGGAACCAACAAGCGCCAGTGAAAGGGGGAAAAGTATCAGAATTAACGAGCCAAAGCAGTGCGGCTCCATTTGGCCCATTCTCTGGCCTTGCAAGTGACACTCGGCCAGCCAGAGGCGAGCCTTTTCGCCTTTTCGCCTTTTCGCTTCTCTGCGGCGCCTCATTTCCAGCCGCCCAAAGGGCACCGGAAATGGGAGATCGCTAATAAGAGAGAGAGATTGTCGTGGGGGCTGGCTGCTTGGCGGTGGCCGCGTGCTACTGTGTGTGACTGTGCTTCGTGCAAGAGTGTGCATCTCTGGCTGTAGATTTCTACTTGCTGCTGCTGCTGCTTGTGTGTGCCGATGACAATTACGCGCCGTCAGTTCTGATGGAAAAAGGCAAAAGTGAGGCAAGAATTAGCCGCAGTCTCTCTTCATTTGGTGGCCGTTCCAAATTTCTCCCTTTCTGCTCGTCCAATTCTTTCATTCATCCCCAACCTTTGCCTATTATTGCCCCACTGCTGCAGCCAAAGTTTCGCCCACTCCTTTGGGCACTCCTTTTGCGCCAGTTGCAACTAGCACCAGTCTGCACTGGCGAGATCGTGGACGTGGAACCACTTTTTCCATCCTTCCAAAGCTCACTGCCAGAGGAGCATCCTTTTTTGCGCTCTAAAAATCAGCAACCAACGAACGAACGAACTGGGGAACAAAGGGGAGAAGATATAAGAAGTTGCTTTGGGCTGGGAGGAGGCGAAAAAATGAACAAAAATCTAAATCCATTAGTTATTTAGAGTCGGCGGCCACACGCCGCTTCTTGCACGTGTTTTTGTTCGCCCATCTTGAACAGGAAACGTGCGCGTGTGTCATTTTGCATTAGCCAAACGAGCCGACGGATGGCCGACAGCTAAGGGAGAGAGAGAGAGAGAGAGTTGCGCAAATTGTGGCCCCATTTTTTATCTCTCTTCTTCTTGTTCTGCTTGTTGTTGTTGTTGTTGTTTCCAAATTGGGCCAAATTTTACTCTCGGCAAGAAATGCGCCCGCAAACAGTGTGCAAGTAGAGCACAAGCAAAGCAGCGCACAGCAAAGCAGCACGCGCGCACTGAGCACTGTGCACTGAGCACGCCCCAACCACTAGCACTAATAACCCTTTTCTGCGGCCGCCTCCAGAGGGGTCCCTTAGGTCTAGTCCTAAGGTCTAGTCCTAAGGTCTAGTCCTTAGGTCTAGCTCTGCCTCTGCTTCCTATTCAATTCTTCGCCTTCCTGCCAGTGAACGGCGGCCGCCCAAACATGAAAGATGAACCCTGGGAAAGGGAGACAGTCGCTCCCCTGGCTCCGATCGCCGCGGGTCAATTGGGGCTTGTTTTGAACACTCTTTCGGGCACTCCTCCTGTGGCTTGTGGCCGAGAACAAGCTCCAGAGTATCTAGAACTAGAAGCAACTGGCTTCTCTTTGCTCTCTTGCTGCCAGTCTGAGAGTTGTCCGACTCGCTGGGGGCCCCAAAACAGAGTCACGCTCTGGTTGAGCCGCAGACAGTCTGTGGGCTCCCATTTGGTGGGCGGCCCATTTTGGCTGAATGAAAATTTCTTCTGGTCTCAGACACAAGCTAGCAGCACAAAACTAGCGAACTAGCAACTAGGGAGACACACATGCGAGCGGCTCGAAGGAGTTTGAGTGCCACTCGAATGGCAACAGCTGATGGACAATTGATGGGCGCCAGTGGGCAGCTGCTTGGCTTGCCCATTGAGAAGTGGGCTTAGTTCAGCCCAGTGACAAGAGCTTATCTGTTGGACTGGGCGCACTTGCATGGCGCTCGCTTGCATCATGCAAGCATCATGCAGCACAGACAAACTAGAGACAAACTGGGCCCCAATTCGGCAATTCAGAAGCGGCCAAAGTGGACACAGCACCAGAGACAACCAAAGGGGAAGGCAAGTCTCGAGGGTGGAAAGAGAAGAGGAAAGTTGAAAGTGAGCCGATTTGGCGAAAACCGAACCGAAGTGAATGGAATATTTGTCATTTGTCATTTGTCAAGCACCTAGAGACTGTGTTCGGCCGAATTGGTGGCCGCCGAGCTTCAAGCGCTCTTAGCTTTGGTATAAAGCAACAACAAGCAACAACAACTGGCCCATTTTTTGCTCTAAAACTTGGGAGAAAACTCGCAAGTGGCGCTTCTCAAGCGCCACTTCCGGCCGGCCAAAACTCGAGTGGGGGCGAAGTGAGCTGGACGTTGCAAATGGTTTGCGGTTCCTTTAAAACACACAGTCTGTGTTGGCCGGCAGAGTATTGGCGGCCGAGTTTGAGTTGAAGTTGAGAGTGAAGTTGGAGCTGAAGTTGTGCTTGAGACTGAGATTGGGACTGGGAGCGCGACGGATCAATTTGGCGGCCGACCCTAAGGAGCGGCCGCTGTTTGCAAGTGCGGCCAGTTTCAGCCAGTTGTCATCGGCGGCGCGTGCTTCTTGCTAGCTAGAGACAAGCTTGGGCCTCCAGTGCTTGGCCTCTACTGCTTGGCATGCTGCAAACTGCGCTCGACTGCAAGACGGCAAGTCGGCGAGTGGTGGCGCAAAATTGAGAATTGATGATCGGCGCTTGTCTGCGGGCTGAGCTGGCGCACTGCTCACTTGGCGCCAGTTGGGCCGATTTGGCTGAATGTCGCCCGTCCAAGCGACTCGTGCGGTTTGGGGCCTTCTGGAAAAAGATGGAGGAAAAAGATGGAGAAAAAGAGGGAGAAAAAGAGTGAGTTTTTCTCCAAAAGCTCGTCGATGTCGATCAAGCGCCCACTTCTTCGAGCTGGCCAGCAGAGAGCGGCCAACTCGAAGGCAAACGGGAGCCCAAAAGGAGGCGCCAGTTTGCCAGTTTGCCAGTTTGCTGAAACGTGCGTTCAGGACGATTAACAGTCCAACTTTTGCCTCCAAGAGCTAAGACTAAGCTCTCCTGCGCATCGCTTCAAACCGCAACTCCTCAACTTGGACACTGCGCTCTCAAGCTGCAGACTGGCGCCACAGAGCGCCTTCCACTCGCTTGTCAAGGCAACAAATGAATGATGTTGCACAACGACAAGACTCTGAAAGATCGGGAAGTGAGTCTCCACTGGACAGCGAGCAGGCTGCCTTCTTGTTCGAGACTGTCTCCTGGCGCCCGGCTGGCTGCTCGCTCGATGGAAAGATCGCCATTTTTCACTCACTGTCCTTGGTAGCTCGGCTGGAACTCGTGCCCTGTTCCTGGTGGGCCTCGATCGGAGCTTGCCAGTTTGGTTGGTGCGCCTAACTGGCCAGACCACATGGGCGAGACACGCGCCGCTGGCAAGACCAAACCCCAATCGCCTGCAGTCTGCCGGCTGCAGAGACTGGGGCCGGCCGTGCGCAGTTTGCGCCTTTGGCCGCCAGATGGCGCCACCAGCGCGCGCCAAGTTTCATGTGATGATCGATAAGCGACAGTGAGCGGAAAACGGCCACTTATTTTGGGTCTGTTTGCCCAAAATGCGCCAATGTTACTGTGTTTGTTTGCGGCTCCTCAGTGCAAGTGGGCGTTCGAGCGCCGATTGGGCCGGAAGTGGGGCCAGAAAAAATCAATTCGCCGCCTGGGAGGCGGCGCAAAGTCGATTAGTTGGGCCAGGCGAGTCCACTGGCTCGGCCGCTGGTTTGCCTTCTCGCTTGGGAATCTGGGCAAAGCCGAGCTGGAGACTTGCAGGAGACTTGCAGGAGAAGCTCGTCGACCGGCACCGGCCGAGCATTGTGCCTCCCAAGTGGGGGGTCTTTTTTAGGCCTGCTTGTTCGGGCCAGTAATTGGAGAAAATTCATTAGGCTCGAGGGTCGAGCAAGTCGCAAAAGTGGCGCCCAATGGCCAATGCTCAATGCGGCACGTTCGGCAGCCCAGCAAGTCACTCGGAGGAGCTGCTCTATCATTTGGCCTTTGCATTGTTTACCAATGCAAAAGGCAGCAAATGATAATCATTGTCGGTCTCTTGCTGTTCGAGCCCGCACGCACCTCTCTGCTTGGCTCTGGCAACTTGCTCGCGATCCTTAGGAGCCAAAGCGGCCAATTACAGTTGGAGAAATGCGAGCCAAGATCGAGCCGGCGATCCAACTGGATTGCGCAAGTAGACGAGCTCGCCTTCAGGTCAAGAGTGCGAAGGAGCGCCGATCATTAAAGGGGCGCTCTTTGTGTTGCTCTTTGTTGTTGTGCAGATTTGCGGCCAACCCTAAGCTTGCATTCACTGCCACTGCTGCAGCACGACACCCGAGCACCCATTCCACTCGGTTGCTTCCTTTTAATTCCTCCCACTTGCCTCCAGTGGAGCTCGCCCTCTGCTTTCCAACAACACACAGTCACCGGCGCGCCTCTCTGGGCTCCCTTTGGATCGTCCAGGACGCCCAATGGCCGACGCTTAGGTGCGCGCTGGAGCCAGGCGGAAGTGTGCGACTGGCGGAATTCGCTGGATGACAGTCGAAAATCGATCAAAAGGCGCCTTGTCAGCTGGAGCTGCTGCTCCAGAGGCGCCCCCAGAGACAAGGGCGAGCTGCGAGCTCTGGCAGTGCGCCCCAATCGTTAGGTGCGCCAAAGGGGAGCCAAAAGGGGAGCCAAACTGGAGGCCAAAATGGGGACCAAAAGGAGGGAAAAAGAGGGCAAAAAGTGGCGAGCAGAGAACAATGATGATGATGATTTGTTTGGCTCCGGCTGGCCTGGTCTAATTTTTAACAAACTCCCAAGGCAAAAGAGTGGCCCACGTTGAGCTGAAGTTTGCTGAAGTTTGCTTTGGAGTCTGCTTGGGACTCCTAAGGGCGCGCACAACTCGAAAGCAGCGGGAGTTTGATGGGCGGACTGAGCAGAGGCCAACAAATGAACGACTTGAATTGGAAAACTTGTTTCGAGATTAGATAAGCTTCCGACTGCTGCTGACTAGTACTCTCTACTACTTGCCACTACTACTTGCCACCAGCACTGGCCACTAGCACTCGCCACTGTTTGCCACTAGAGCTTGTTACTGCTCGTTGTTCGGCGGCCAGTTGTTCGTGCAGAAATTAGATCAGAAATTTTGCGAAATGGCGCCCTTTTTCCACCGCCCAAGTGGCTCCTTCTGTGCAGTTCACGATTGCCCCACTCTAAGGGCCCGTCCAGATCGTCCAGCTCGCCCAGTTTGCACCAGTTTGCACCAGTCGCGCAGACAGTCCAACGAGCCAGCAAGACCCCACGACTTGCCGAAAAGACTCCACTTTGCGCCCACTTTTTCCACCTAAGCTCGGCCGCTGCAAAAAGGCTTGTTTGCGGAGAGTCCATTTTGCGCACAGTTCAGTGGAGCAAATGACTTGATGGCCAGCGGACAGTCCAAGTTCGAGTTTGGCTCCACTTCGAGTTTGAGTTTGAGTTCGAGCTTTGAAGTTGCTCGAGCTGAGTGCAAATTTCATTAGCGCATCTCGCGCGCGATGAGTGATGAATGTCAACTGTTGTCTCTCTTGCAGTTTGCAGCAATTTCACTCAGCTGCAGACTGGCGGCAAGCTGGCTAACAGTTGGCAACAACAGACCTAGTCTCTGGCGCTAGTCTCTAGCCTCCAAGCTAGACGCTTTCGTTTGTTCCCGATTGATCGCTGGCTGATCGCGCAAACGAGAGAGACTTGAGGAGAGACTCTCCTCGAGGCCCCAAACTTTAGCCAGAGAAAGTCTTGGAGTCCAATTTTTGCTCTCAAATGGGCCCCCAAAGAGCCGAGCCAGAGCTAAGGAGTGGGAGAGGGAAAACATCAAGACGCCGCACAGGCAATTGAATTCCAGTGTATTGGTAATAAAATTTGCGCTCTGGCGCTTCCAGAGGCAATTCTGCAAAACCTTTGGGTGGAAAAATCGGCTGGAAGTGGAAAATCAAAGACGCGCATGGAAACAGAGCCGACGTTTAGCCGCGCCACCATCTTGGCCAAGCTCCCAATGCTTCCCAATGGCTCTCTGGGTGGCCAAAAAAGGCCAAAAACTGGCCCTTGTTTTGCGTGTGTCCATTGCAGTGCTGCATTGCAGTGCAGCACTGCTCTTCTCTGACTGTGTTTTGCTGCACGCCGATTAGCGCACTTGCCCCACTCAATGGGCCGCCCTTGTTGCCTGTGCGCTTTTTTGCTTAATTGAATTGATTCCGCCGCCCAACTGGCAATAAGGCTGCAAGTCTGTGCTTCCATTGTGCAGAGCTAAGGGTGGACACTGGCCAGCCGGTGCAAAATGGGCCAGTCCAGAGGGCTCATTTGAGCGCCGCGCTAAGCATTTGGCCCCCAGCGCCAAATGCTCATCGGCCTTCTCTGTCCGGCGGTCTCTTGTGTCGAATTATTGTTCTCGCTGTCCATTGGCCACCAACGACAAACACTTGGCCCAATTGTCGTTTGCGGCAGCCTTCAGGAGGGCGCGTCTAAGGCGAGGAGCCAGAGGAGAGGGTCTCCTGGAGTCTGGCAGCAAAGCAGTGGGAGTCGACTGGCTGCACTGTTCGTCGTTTAGTTTTGGCAAAATTAAATCTAATCTAATTGCCCGATTCGCTCTCCAAATGGTAATTTATTGTCCACCAGGCTGAGCGTCGTCCAATCGCCCATAATAACTCATCGTGCGCCGTCAATTTGGCCCATTGGAGGCCCATTGGATTCAGTTTGGGCCTCTTTTGCTTGCAATTTCCATTGCTCTTCCTGTGCGGCCGCCAAAGTGCAAGGATTCGGTCTGCGCGCAGGTCGACTCGCGCCAGGTTGTCTGCGGCAAACTGTGCAGCATTTCTCCTGCACACCCTTAGCACTGGCGCGCCTCAACACTGTGCCTCAGCACTGCGCCTCAGCACTGCGCCTCAACACTGCGCCTCGAGACTGTCTCAGCTCAGTTCCGGCCGGCCCACAAGGCGCATCTGCTCCCATTTGGGTGCCAAACAAGCTCGAGAGCCACAAACACGAACCAGAGACCGTCTGGGTGTCTCTGCGGGCAGTCTGGCTGGCACAATGTCGTCAGTGAGGCGGCTGGCGAGTGGGCCATGCCACGAGATGCTCGCATGCAGATTGCCCTCAATCTCGGGCCGAGTTTTCTCCCTTTCTTGTTGCTCTCTGCTTGCAACAAGCGCGGCGAGAGCAAGAAGAAAGAAGATGGCAAATCCCCAATGCAATCCGGGAGAATCTTGCGCAATCGTGTGCGTGTCTTCTGGATTATTTGGCCTTCCAGTTGACTCGCCGCTAAGCCTAATGGATTTGCCTCTCCACACTTGGCGATTTCATTTCCTCTTCCTCCAAAGCTCACCTATGGGCGCCTATGGGTGCCTATGGGCGACTTTGGAACTTTGGGCCAACTGGCAGAGATCCGCATTTGGCCACCCTTTTGGCCGCAGACTGTCTATGGGCGCTGCTAGATTCACCCTCAAGGGAACCTAAGGCGACCTGAGGGCAGAAATTGGAGAAATGCAAGTGGGCGGCGAGTGAGTTTGGGGCAAAGGCGAAAAAGTGGGCCCAAAGTCGAAATTTATTGAGTCACGTCATTTGCCACTTTTTGCATATTGACTCTTGGCCATTGTGTGCTTGTGGCCGGCCGCATTTTCCCGCAAAATGGCCGCAAAATGCTCGCCACTCCTTAGGCTCCTTTGCGCATTTTGGCCAATTTTGACAAAATCCCCCACTGCTGCGACACGCTTTAATGAGCGCCTAACGAGCGACGCAAGAAGGCCCACGATCGAACGCCGACGCTGAGCCTGTTGGAGTCTCCTAGTCTCTCCGACTCTCTACTAAAATCTGCTAGTATCTTCTGTTGGTGGCCGCACGAGCGTGGCGGCGCTTGGTGGTCTGCCTAGACCAACAGCAGAGGAGCGCGTGCCAAGCTCAGTGTGTGCGCGACTGAGAGAGCTTAGAGCTGAGAGTGTGGCTCTCAGTCGCTCGTCCTCCTTGGCGTCTGGCGTCCCATCGGCGCGTTTCGATTAGAGATCCTCGCCCAAGATAAAGAGAAAACAAAAAGCGCGCCCAAACCAATTTGATTGTGCGCCCAGATTGATGCAGAAGTTTGCTCGCGACTCGCTCGAGCTGCACTCTTTGGGTGCCTCTTTGTTTTGCTTTGTTTCATTCCAAGAGAAGGGCGGCCAGAAGGCAAGAATGGGGGCCCTAAGCATCGAGAGCTGAGCATCGAGCAAGAGAGGCGCGAGAAATGCAAAAATCTGATTCGAAAACCAACCAAATCGGCCGCTAATCAGCTCTGGGCGGCGACTTGTGCTTTTTGCGCTCGAGTTTGAGTTTGGGCGCAACTTTCTGCGAGTGTGCCACTTTTGGCAATGGGCCCACGCGGCACACAGTCTGCCGCACACAGTCTGCGGCATACAGTCTGCGGCATACAGTCTCAGGCGCACAACATGCAACAGCAAACTGCACGGCCAAAAGTTGCGCCCAAATGCGAGCATGCCGAAAGGAAAGGCAAACTCGAAGCGCCAAGAAGACACAAGGATGATTGCGGCCCGCCCGACTTAATCAACTGCAGAGAATGGGCCGCCCATTCTTGTTTCTGGCCAACTTTTGCTCGGACCGGAAATGGGCCCAGTGCGCGACAAACGGGCAAAGAGTTGGCCAACTGGCCAACTCTGGGCGATCGAGAGGGGCTGCCCAAAGTGTGGGCCAAAGTGATGCGCGCCAATGCTTATCGGGCCGCCGATGCTTAGCTTTGGGGCTTCGGAGAGTCCACCAACTGGGCGCAACTGGAGAGGAAGGGCGCCCCTTTGGTGGTGGCCAAAAGTCAATTCCTGTCCGTCCGTGCGAGCTAAGGGCTGAGAGCTAAAGGCTGAGAGCTAAGGGCAAGTTGGCGCTCGCTTTTGAGTGGAAAAAGTGGCTCTCGGTGAGTGGGAATGCAATCAATGGGCGCGCAATGGAGCAAGAGGGGGCGATAAGAATGGTTTGGGTGCGCGCGTGTGCTAAAAAGAGCAAATTTAAATTAGTGAAATGCGACCAGAGACTGTGAACTGTGAACTGCGAACTGCGAACTGCGAACTGCAACCACCAGAGACTGTGACTGGCTGAGTTGGGCGCTGCTCTGGCCAGTCTGCTGCTCTGGCCAGTTTGCTGCTCTGGCCAGTTTGCTCTTTGCCACTTGCACTTCCCGCCGACTGCCCCTCGCACTTAGACTCACGCTGGCCAGCCGCCAACTGCAAACTGTGGCGCAAACTATGCGCCCCAGTCTGCAGCACAGTTTCCAGTTTCCAGCTTCCAGCTTGCAGTCTGCAGTCTGCAGGCCACCCACCGGCGTCCATTCGTTTCCATTATCGTAAATCCTTTTTAATTTCTGCCCGCGCCCACCGGCAGACTGTCTGCCTGTCCACTGCACACACTCTTTGAAAGCCGGCCAAAGAGGAGCAAAAAGGGGCAAAAAGGAACCAAAAAGGACCAACAGAGCAAGACTGGATGCGATTCTCCAATTGCAATCACATTGATGAGACAACGGCCAACAATCGGCTCCAGTTGGCTGAGAGTTGCACCAAATTTGAATTGTCTTTTGGGCGTCCACTGGCCACTAGCCACTAGCCACTGGCCCAACACACACACACACACACAATGGTGATCAAATTTCAGCCCAACCGCCGGCCATGCTCGCGCAATTCCCATTCTAATTATCACACTTCCAACTGGCCCCAGTCCGCCGGAAGTGGCCCCAATGCGTCTCAATGTGCAGCAAAATGTGCGGCAAACGTGGCCCACAGACAGTCTGCGGGGCTGCTTCCATTGCTTGTTGACTTCTGGGGTTCCTTTTGCCACTTTCGCGTTGGTCTTTCTTCGTCTTTGGGGCCCAAAAAAGGCGCTCCAAACGGCGGCCAAGAAGCGGCGCAAGAGTGAGACTGGCGAGATTTGGCAGAGGCAAAGAAGAAAAGCTAAGCTCAGACTGAGTGAGGCTCAGTTCACGGGTCATTCATCTTTTGTTTTGATTTGCATTGTCGCATTGGGCTGACCAGTGCGAGCTGGCAGCGTGCAAGTGCGCTTGCAACTGTGGCCACTTTGCGCCACTTTGCGGCCCTGCTGGACACAGTCTGGCGCCTTTGGGACTGAGTGCGAAGGCCGCAAGACTGTGTCTGCCGCGAGTTGTGAGCGAGCACAACTGAGAGCGGAAAACAGTTGAGTGAAACAAGTGCTCGTTGCAATATTGTTGCAATATTGCACTTGTTCGCCAACCAATGCTAAAGCAAAACCAATCTGGAGGCGTCCAAAATGGATCGTCATAAATTGTCGGCTGATTCCAAATTTCTCCTCTTGCAACTCTCTGCCCTTTTCTGTCCATCGTGTGTCCATCTCGACCACTCAGACAGACACTGTGTCCATCTCGGTCTCTGTCTCTTGTCGCAGAGATTCCAGTTTCCGGCCAAAATTGGGCCCCAAATTCTGGCCAATCGCGCAACGAATTGGACTCAAACTTGCGCTTTCCCTTACGTCATTCTCATTCTTGGACTCTCGACGACAAGTGTTAAGTGTTAACAATCGTTCCTGAACGTGTTCAAACGCGTTTAAATGCGTTCGAACACGTTTAAATGCGTTCAAATGCGTTCAAGTTCGCTCACTGATTTCCTATCGGCCAGAATTCCATCTCGGACACTTATTATTATGAATTATATTTTCACGCCGGCCCTCAGTGTTCGACTTTGCGCCATTTTCTGCCACTTTTCGGCCCCCAAACAACCGCACTGTCCGTCTGTCTGTGCGTGTGTCTGTCTGTCTGTTTGTGCAGCCGGTCAGCGGACTGCACTGTTTGGGAGTGTTTTTATTAGATTAGAGGATGGCCAGTTGGAAACAAACTGGAGTGAGGCCGAAAAGTGGAGCTAAAAGTCGGCCCTAAGGATAGCTGAACTGAACTGAACTGAACTGAAAGGGCGACCATTTTCCATCTTCCATCTTCCATTGCGCAACTTCGACACTTGGCCGGCGCGCAAACGCCGCACTTTGGGCCCGCAGCTAAGGGCCGCCCGCATGAAGACCCGCATGGAAAACCCAGAGAGCTTGGCCATCAATTGTCGCCCATCGCCACGAGCAAGCCGCCTGTCACTTGATCCACACTTTCTGCTCGTTGACTCTTCGGCTTTCTGCAGCCGCACGCGCAGACACACGCACACAGCCAGACAGACAGGCACAAAATCGGCTCCATTTGCCCGCCGGCCAAACGGCGCCCACCACACTCTTGGGGCTGCCCTTAGGGTGCCTGCTCGCAGCCAAACACACACACTGAGTTCTAGTGAACACAACAAACACACACAACAACAAAGCGGCCAAACTAATGTTGTCCAACTGGCCACTTCCGGCCGGCGGCCAAAACAACACGCGAGTCTGAGCGTGGAGTGACTCTCGAAAATAAGTGAGCTCCGATGAGGTTTTTGGTTTGATTTTTGGCTCTCTGCTTTTGAGCTTTGGGCTCAGCGCGCTGCCAAGCGCAAAGAGGCCTGTGTGCTGCAGCAAACAGTGGCCGCCCCTTAGGAGCGGCCCAAGTGAGCGAGTGGAAACTGCGCCTAAGCTCTGGCGCAGTGCTGGCCGAGCTTTGCACTGGCGCTCCAGTTTCCACTCTCGCCCACGAGCCTTGGCCATTGGCACTCTCTGGCCCATTCTCACCACCATCCAATAATACTTATCCTCCAGCGGCCGAGCTATGCGCTAGGAGAAGCGCGAGAGTCGAGATAAATTGAATTTTAAAACCGACTTGTCAGTCAGCAGTGGGCCGCTCACTGCTCACTGCTCACTGCTCACTGCTCACTGCCGACTGCTGATGGCCACAGTGGACGCGTGGTGGAAAATGATCGTTTTCAATAAAGCAATAACGATAATAATAATAACAGTAATAACAAGCTCCCGTTCGAGCTGCACTTTGCGCGCATTGTTTCAGCTTTGCGCATTGCAGACTGCATGCGGGAGACTGCAGACAGTAACCTGCAGACTGCAAACTGCAGCAACACGGCCAGACCTTAGCTCTGGTTCTTTGGCCTTTTTGAGGGATTTTTTCCTGCACGATTTTTGTCCAGATTTTCTTCTTGTTTCCATCTTTGTTTTCCTCACTTTTTCCGGATTTTCTCGCCGAAAATCCGAAAAGGCGCCCAAATTCCCCCCAAAAGAGCCGCTTCCAGTTGCACACTGTCCCCACCAACCAGCCTCGCCCACTGACCTGGGCCCAAATTCAATATCGGGCGCCTGTGGTTATTGGGCAGCGGAAAGCGGAAAGCGAAAGGAGCGCGGCTTTCCTTTCGGCCAGACCTTAGGGCGCAGGAGAAGCGAGCGCGACGAGTGTAGATTAAGTGCGATTTAGGCGCGCTGATTTGGGATTTGCATTTTGGGGCGCCTTTCGGGCGTGCATATTGCGCACTGGCCACCCTGCAGACTGTCTTGGGGGCCAACTGGCGACTTGCGAGTGGCCAGCAGCAGGCGGCGAGTGGCAAACGCCAAACGGCAAAAGGCAAACGCCAAAGACAGACTGTGACAGGCGGCCGCACGTGCACACTGGCGCCGCCGGAAACTGGCCACAAAGGCGCCCTCTCTTCCTCCATTTTGCTCTTTGCTTTCTGGCCGCCGCACCAGAGGAAGCGCCCCAAGAGCTGGAGAAGTCTGCAGACTGGCCGCATCCAGACGGACAGATACCTGCCAGGCGGCCGTCAAACAGCCTTCTCTTTGGCCTCCCACTGGAAGCTGGTGGGTGGCATTGCAGCGGCCAGTCTGCGGCCGTTTCTCTTTGATTGGCCGCCGGGCCGCGAGGAGCTCTTTGTGGCGCTGTCAGAGCGCCGGCCAAGTCTCCTTAGCGCCGGCCCTTAGCGTCGGGGCAGTGAGCTCTGAGACACTGGAGCACGAGTCTTGCAGAGACGCCGGCCAGTGTCCAGCGGCGGCGCAAAAAGTGGCGCCTCCGCCGCTCAATTTCCGGCCAATGGAAAGCCGCACGAGGCTTTCTATTGCTCGCTAGCTTGCCCACCCAAGACTCTGGTCGAGACCGACTCTTTTGCGCCGCAGCTCGCCAGCCGCAGACCTTAGCTCGCCAGCCGCAGACCTTAGCTCGCCAGTTGCGCCTTGCCGCGAGCGAGCGAGGTTTGCCAATCGGCCTATAGCGCCGGCGAGCTTTCGCGCGGCGATCGGAGACAGTCTTTGGCCGGCGCGCGATCAGCTCGAACTGCTCAGACTGCTGTCAAGCGATCGCTCGATTTGCGGGCTTGGTTCGCCGTTTTGATGCTCAACTGCTTAGCTCGTCTGCTCGGCGACTTCTCAGCATTGATAAGGACAATTGTGGGCCGGAATCGACTTTTGGCATTTGGAAATTTCCAAAAGTTGGGCCAAAAGTCGAGCCAAAAGTCAAGCGAAAACTGGAGCCAAAAGTCAAGTCAAACTCCTCAACTGAACTGAACTGAATTCAGCTAAACTTCAGAAAAGGCCACACGCAGACTCGCGCTTGTGATAGAGCTGAACAGAATTGAACAGAATTGAACTGAATTGAACTGAATTGAACAAAGTTGGGCTTAATTCAACAACATTGAATCACACAAACTGGACACAGTGCTGAACTCTCTTGATTCGGACACTCTGACTGTCCTTTGCTCTGTGGTCGCACGCGCACAACTAGCACAACAAGGACACAAAGTGGCTTGTGGCCAGTTCCATTTGGCCACTTCCGGTGGGCAAAGTTCGCCCGGCGAACAATTGGAGTTGAGTTTATTTGAATTTGGATTTGGATTTGGATTTGATGTGAGAATGTGGTTCAAAAATCAGTCATCGCGTCATTCGCTGACAATCGGCAACTGAGTCTCTGTTGCACGCTGCTCTGCTTCCAGTCAGAATTGAGGAATGGGCACTGTGAGTGCCCTTTCCAGCCCTTAGCTGTTTCCTGCTGGCCTGCGGGCGGCCCATTTCAGTCTGGGCGCCAATTTTAGCAAAGTTTTCAGCCCCACTTTTCACCCCCACGTTCTCGGAATCCAAAATGATCGGTTTGGAAGCATTCACATTCGACAGGAGGATTCATTCCACTTCCAATGAGGGGCCCTAAGGATGGGCGGCGAGTGCGCCTGCGCGCCAGATCGACGCACTTGGCACTTTAAAGGGCGCCTTTGGGGCCCCTTTTTCTCAGCCAACCCTCTGCACTGGCCAGCTCTTAGGGGCCGCGTGTTTTGCTAATCGTTTGGGCGCCATTCGAACGGCTTTTGTGCGTGTATTTGTTCCGTATTTCCAGCTGAAACTCGTTTGGCCCATTTGCAGCTGTTATCACTTGTCTCGATCGGATTGGAATTGGGCGCCAGTTTTGAGCAGTTGTTTCTCAAAAAAGGCTTCAAAAAGAGAAATATTTTACAGAAACAACAACAAATCGACCAAACGATAACAACAAGTCAGATGGGCGCCAGCAAATGGCCAAGCTGATCACTGGAGGAGACTGTTTGTTGCTGATTGCTGTCGTGAGAGCCCGCAAGTTTATCAAGTAGACACAATTATTACCATTATTTTCAGCCGCCGATCACTTGGTGGAGTTGCCCAGTCGACTTGCGACCAGCTAGAAGCGTGAGAAAAGAGGAAAAGGTTGTAAAAGACCAAAAGAAGTGCCCAAAAACAGACACAACTGCACCAAGACTGCAAGATGCAAGCTCACTCTTTCTGCCCTAGGGACATGCTCACCCAAAAGCCCCACTGAGCGGCCTCCTCTATTGCGGCACCATTTTTCGGCCCCGGACCGGAAGTGCAATAAAAAGCCCATTTTGGCAAGGCAGAAAAGTCTTGGGGGTGGGTTTTTGGACAAGTTTTTGAGCAGATTTTTGGCCGCTAGACAGTTGTTTGTTGGTAATTCTGGATTTGAATTCAGTTAATGTCAGTTTTCGGTGCGAGTGGTTTCAAGTTAAAATTGGGCCAATTAAAACGAGAGTGAACCTCTCAAGGTGATACTTGATTTCAGAGTTTCTTCCGATTTTTGAGAGAATTTCACGAGAAATTCTCTCGCGAAGAAATTTGCAAAAAAAAAGAATTTGAACCGAAAAATTCTCGGCCGGAAGTGCAGGAAGTGGCAAAAAGGGAAACGGGGCAATAAGACTGGAGCTTAGGTGGAGGAAGAAATGGAGAAGTAGAGCTGAGCTTTATTAAAAGGAGGTAAGTTTGACAATTTTTCCCCATTTTCACTCTCAATTTTGCGCTCTGATCTGGCACTTTGAGAGTTCCAATTGTGCGCTTCTCTTTGGCCAAAGAATAAAGCTTCTCAATTGGCTTTGCTGCTCGTTCGAGTGGCCGTGAGCAGCCCTAAGGTGCATCTGTGAGGCTGGAGATTGGCTCCACTGGACTGGCAATCTGCAGCATTCTTGCACAGCCGCTCACTGGCTGCCGTCCACTGCTCGCCGACGATGAACAGACTGTGTCCAGTTGGCGTCTAGTTGGGGTCCAGTTGAAGCGGCGGCGAAAGCAGCAAAATAGAGAGAGAGACTGGAACTTGGTTGGCAAGTGATTGAGGAGGCGAGAGATTGGGGATGAAATATTTGCTTAATTTAGAAAGTGTCAAAGTTTTTTGAGATTTTGAGAGATTTTGGGAGTTGGGAAAAGAACGAGAGAGTGTGTCTGGCGGCCAGTTTGGCGCCACTTTCTCGCCCACTTTCTCGCCTGGGCCACACGCAACGAGAGCCAGACAGTCGGACAGACAGACGAGGGCGTGCAATTGGCCAGCAGTTGCAGTGTCCGGCGATGAACTGTTCTGCTTTGGCCGAAAGACTGTGTGTGGCTGGTGACTGGCTCTTCTGGTTGGCGCACGTTTTGTTGTCACCAAAGCGAGTGAATGATGTCATCAAGTTGTTGGCTTCAACTGATTTCAAATGAATTCAACTTTCCAACTTTCCAATTGCGCGCACAAAAAGACTGAGCGCCAGAAAAAGGCAAAAAAGGGACTCTCTCTCTTTTTGGGCTCTTGGCTCTTGGCTCTTGGCTCTTGGGTGTCCAGTGGAAAAGGAAGTTGGACCGCAAGAAGTGCAAGAACTGCAAGAAGTGCCCAAGCAAAAAGCTGCAGAGTCTGGAAAGTTTTCAAACTCTGGAGAATGGAAAGTCGAAAAGAGTTTGCCAGAAACTCTCTGCGCTGAAAGGAGGCCGATTCTTGGCCAGAGGATCGAATCAATTGGCGGAAGGGGCGCCCAAGTGGCCCAAGTGGAAGAGGCGCCTTTTGGCTTACTTGCGGCTCGCTGCTCGCCTGCAGCAGCGCCGCAGCTTGTCCACCGGCCGCCAGCAGTCTCCTCTGCTGGCCGGCCGACTGACTGCGGGCGTCCAGTCGGCTTCTGGTTTGCAAAAACCGCCGGCCAGCCTCATCATCTGGCCGCTCGAGAGACCAACTCGCCAAAAGTCGCCGCGCCATAAGTCGAACGAGAAGTGCCAAAAGCAAAAAGGCAAACGCCGAACGTCAAAAGGCAAAGCCAAAACGCCAAACGCTCGCCAGAATCTCATTATTGCATCATGCTGATCCGCCGGCGCCACCTCGTCGTGCTGATATCCATTTGACTGGCCGCCACTGAATGATGATGACGCCGATCAGCAAGTGGCGCCCTTTCTTCTCTCTGTGCGCCTCTTTCGAGCCTCTCTCGCAGGCTTTTTGCCTTTCGTCTTTTTTGGGCTCTCCTGCCCTCTGCTCTCGCGCCGGATCGCGAGAATCGATCATAATCAAGCGAGCCCAAAGGGGCGGCCAGGAAGTGGCGGCGAAATAAAGTAAAATGAAATACAAGTATTGCCGGCCGCAACTGACCGCGCCAGCCGCTCTCTGGACGCCCCTTGGCTGCAGTCTGCTGGCAACTGTCTGCCGCCCACAGTCTGCCGCTCACAGTCTGCCGTCCAGTGCTCACTGCTTACTACTCACCGGCCGTGAGCAGCAAGCAGAAAGCAGCCAACAGAAAGCAGAAAGCAGCAAGCAGCAAACAGCAAGCAGCAAGCAGCAAGCGGCAAACAGTGAGCACGTGCACAGTGGGCCGCTTTTTTACAAAACGCGCCGATCAATCAAACGGAAAAGGCCCATCCGGAAAGGGCGGAAAGGGCCGAATTTGGGCTCGCTGGGCCCTTCCGCTGGGCGCCTCTCTGAGCGAGATCGACGCTTGGCTAGTGCGTGGCCAGCGTGCAAGCATGCACACGCACTGGCCGCCACCCCAAAAGGGACAGGGACGAGTCCTCGTGGCCCAACACTGCGGCTTATCTGCTCGTACGCTTCCAGGCTAGCTCGGGGGGCCCCTTCCGGCCGCTCTCCGCACGTATAGGCTCGCCGGGCGGGCGCTTGATGTGCGCAGGTAGCAGGTCGGCGGGCGCTAATCTCCATGGAGGAGCCGCGCGATCCATCATCAATGTGTTTGATTTGGCTCCTCGTTTGGGGGCGCCCGATTTGGCTGCGAAAAAAGGTGCAAAAGGGGCGCATTTTGCGCGAGTGTCGCCGGTGCACACCAGATGGCGCTGCTGCGGGGCATGCAGCCCGCACCTAAGGGCGTGCGCTGAGCACTGTGCACTGTGCACTGTGCAGTGGAGACTGCCTTTGCAAATTGCAGTGCATTGGCCTATGCTCATGATTGCGTTGGCCTAGAGTGGCGCCTCCCAAAGCAGCTCGCCCAGAGATCGCCCGGCCAGAGCTCCTCTTGGCCCCCAGCTTTCCAGGTTCACTTCCGGGCGAGTTTAATTGTGTGCGAATGTGCGCGTCTGCTTGATGGTTCTGTTAGGCGAGCTCAGCAACTAGCTGACTCGTCATTCCCGCAGACTGCCCTCTGGCCAAAGTGAGGCCAAAGTTGAGACCAAAGTGAGTGGTCACGGTGCGCCTCTTTGGGTCGTCCGTCAGCCAAAACAAGCGAGAGATGGACACTTGCACGCTCGGGGAGGCCTCCTGGTCCAGTTGGTGCTCCCAATCATCTTGGTTTGGCTGGGCCTCTTCCTTCGGTTGGCACGCGAGTGCAAATAATTATTCAAACTTTTCCTCGTCCGTATTTGCCTCCTGTGGCCTCTCGCTGACTGGCTGACTCGATGGCGCAAAGAGGAGCTCGTCTCTCGCACTGCTCGAGCTTTGTGGGGCCTTTGGCGTGGTTTTGCTTTGCTGAGTGTGACGAGCAGCAAAGAGGAAGAACAAACTGCTGGTGGTTTACCTTTGGGGGTTTAGCAAAAGTGGGCAAAAATGTGCGACTTTTGTCCACTTTTGTCCAAGCTGCTCGGTGGACAAGCTGCTCGCTTTGTGCTCGTTTGTTGTTGCGGCAACAAAAGAGGCGCACTCTTGGCCACAGCTAACCTGCGGCTGCAATTAGGCACTGTCTGTGCGCGAATGAGCTTGCAAAGAGCTAAGGGCCAAAGGCAAAGAGCTAAAGGCAAGCTAAGGGCTGGCTGAGAGCTGGCAAGGAACAAGGTAAAAATTATGGCAAATTATCAAGTCAAATTAGTTGGGACAATTTCATTTCATCTCGTCCCATTGGACTCCTTTTTGTTGCCTCCATTTGTGGCCTCTCCAAAGCGCCAATGCAACTCGCAGCCGCCCAATGCAACCGACATTGCAGACAGTCCTCGAACGGCTCTTCTCTTCTCTCTCGCCATTGACAAAGAGCCCAACTGGACACTTTGGACGCCTCTGCTTCTGCTTCTGCTTCTGCTTTGCCGACGCAACGCGACCCACGCCCATCCGCATTGCTCGGCCGCAAACCAGCAGCCAAAGAGCATCAGAACCAACAGGCGGCCTCTGAACTGGCCACTGCTGGTCTGCGGCGAGCCTAATTAATGTGCTCGTTACTGGCAGGGAGAAAAAAATTGACCCAACTTGAAGTGGAAGCAATGGAGAGGCAATGGAGGCCAAGTGAGTGCAGACAAAGTGTGTCTTGCATTTGGAACAGTCAGGTGTCTTCTCGCTTTGGGGCGGAGTTTGTTTATTTATCTGTCTGTTTATTTATCTGTTTCGGTTGTCAGGCGACGCTGGACTTTCGGCGCCGTTGGTGCTGCTTCGAGGGGCAAAGAGTGGGCAAAGTGGAGTGTGTTGAGAGCAGTCTGGAGGGCGCGCAACTGTCCTCGGGGCTGACCTAAGGTCTGAGGGGCCGCGCAAGAAGAGGGCAAGGCGAGCCGCAGCTCAACAGTGCACAGGCCGCGCACAGTTTGCCCTTAGCTGCGGCACACTGATACAACAAACACTCGCATTTGGCGCGCGCGCTAACAAGTGCCAACAACACTTAATCTGTTGTGTCAAAATGGAAATGAATATTTCCAAGCCAAAGGGAGAATGTTGGAGAATCTAAATCCAACTGGAAATGGAAAAGGTCGCTTGAGGAAGAGGAAAGAGGACGGCTTTCTGCATGGGCCCAAGTCTGAGCACATATTTCACGCCTCGTCGCTCAGTGTGAGAATCAATGCTCCATATTGATTACACGCTCGCTCCAAATGCTCGCCCAAACTTAGGCCCAAACAAGTGCCTCTCTTGAAAACTTGTTCCTCACATTTGCACACACACACTCATTTTTGCACACACTCATTTGGCTGCTTGGCTGCCCACTCCAAAAGTGTTCCCTTTGGACGCCATTTGTGTGCACAAATGGCCAATCTGGTGGAAGCCAAATGAATGGGCGACCATTCTCCAATTCTCCTAAATCATTCCAGTCTCTATCCTCAGTCCTAACCAGCCGAACAGCTGTCTCTCAAACAGTCTCGCTTGTGGGCAGCTTTTGGCCACTGGTTGGCGCTGGCCGATTGGGCCGGAAAGCAGTTGCAACACTCTCGAGAGAGCGCCCTCGGTGGCAGTCTGGGAACAGCGGGAAACTGGGCCAGTTTGCGTGTGGCAGACCAGATTTATTTGCTTTATTTGAACGCTTTTTTCGCCTCTCTTGCTGCTTTCCAATTTATCGGCCTTTCTGAGGCAATCTGATGAAGGTGGAACGAGAGAGAGTCTCAGCCTTAGACTGTCTGAGGCACAAATAATGCAAAAATCACACACAAATCAGCCAAGAGGATCACACACGAAGAGGTGGCAGAAATACAATTAGACAGAAGCCAAGAATGCTTCCAGTTGGTGGCCGATCCTAAGCTGCTTCTTTTATGCAGTATTCTTTCTCGCAGTTTTGCTCCAATTTTTTTTGGGCACTTTTCAGTACTTTTGGGCAGTTTTGAGCAATTTTGAGCACTCGCAAAGGCCAAAGATGAGCAGAAATGGACAGTTTGAGGGAAGAACAGGCAGAGATTGGCCGAAATGGAGGAGCTTCCTGTTGCGTAATTGGAAAATGCGGCTCATTTGGGCGGCCACTTTTGCAGCAGTGAAGAGAAACAAAGCCGCACGTTTGGGGCGCCTTTTGGGCGAGTTTTTGGTCGCTTGCTGTGCGAGTTTCGAGTGGTCCTTTTGGTGGTCCGACGAGGACGAGAAGGACCTAAGGGAAGAGCAATGGATGAAGAAATGGGAGAGGAAAGAGGAGAAAAGAATAAAAAGGAAAAAGGAGCCATAAATTAACTTTTGTATTGTTTCTCTGAGTCTGAGTTTGGGCGCGTTTGCTAATCAGCGAGCAATGATCGTTGGCAACAAACGGCGGCCATTCAAGTGGCGCACTTTGGGTTGCAGTTTGGCCCATTTGGATGAGTGGCAGTGGCAGTCGCAGTGGAGAGAGGAAACAAACAGACAACAACAAGTGGCCGCCAGTTGTTGTTTATTAATTTCTCCCTTTGGGCGTCAACTTTTCTCCGGCCCCTTTTTCTCTGTTGGATCCTTTTCTCTGTTGGGCCTTTTTTCCTCTGCCCAGTGCTTCATGCAGCTGCGCAAAGAGAAATTGTTCAGGAGATTTATTTGGAAAATTTCTCCTCTAATCTGGAGAAGCTAAGGGATAAGAATATGATGGTGATAATACGCCAGTTGAATTGGCGCTTCGTTTTCATCTACGTTTTCCTCTACGTTCTGACTGAGACTGGCACACGAGACTATGCAGTGTCTTGCACAATTGCATTCAGCTGACAAGAGACGAGCATCATGCGAGTTTCATGCAAGACTAAAGTGTGTCCTTTTTTTTCGTTTCGTTTTGTTTCCTTTTCCTTTGTCTTTGCGGAATGAGCATTTTGGCGCATTCACTCTGAGGCAATAATAATAACAATCGTCCTCGTCGTCATCATCAGACGAGCGGAATCATAATCAGCCAACTATCTGCACTTGCCGCTCCGTTTCAAGAGCAACTCTTGAATGGCCAGACTCTTGCAAGAGTAAGTCTTCCTGCAAGACAGTCTTCCGCAGCAAGTCTTGCAGGAGTCTGTTCGTTCTTGGGAGTTGGCCGAGGTAAAAAACTCGCCGAAGATGATACTCTGCAGAGCAAAAGGGAGGCCACCGAGCAAAGGTCATCATCATCTTCGGCCGGGATTGGGAATAGGTTTGCAGGAATGGGAATAAGAAAAATTAGAATTAGAATAGGAATGAGAATTAGCACGATAAGAACGAATACGCTAAGAGAGCCACTCTCTGGCGCTGCTTGGCGGCGTCTCCTCACTGTCTCCAAGTGGTTGGGGAAGGCGTTTCCTTTTCTTGGAGAGAAGAATAATTGACAAAAGGATTCTCTGTGATTCTCGAAAAGTGGTTTGTTCATTAAGCAAACACGTAAGAGTCGTTCTCGTGAGAAAAAGTGTCCCATTTTGCAGCAGTTTGCCCGCCAGAGTCGCCTCCTTGGGCCGAAAACTGGTTCGATCCTAAGGGCTGGCTCTTGGCCATTGCACTGCGCTTGTGTTTAGGAAACTCAGTCTCGCGTGTTGTCGCATTGGAGCAAAGCATTGCAGCAAAACACTGCAGCACTGCAGTGTTTGCTGCAATCCTTAACTGCAATCCTTAGCTGCAATGCCGCAACAACTCCAATGCTCTGAAGGCCAACATTTTACGCTAGCGGCTGGCCAAAACTCCATTTAAATGACAAACAATTGGCCCGAACGCAAACTCGCCAGCCTCCATCTGGCCTTCTCGAGCTCCTCTCGTCTTGGCGTCTTGGAGCTGGCCGCCGCTTGCTGCCAATTGGCCAGCGCCAAGCAGCCGCATCAAAGGGCACCTGTTTCCTGCCGCTTGGCCGCCGGGCAACAAAGGGCCACAAGGACAAAAAATCGAGCTCCAACTGGAGGCCCTAAGGTACAAGGTGTAGTGGAAGGCAGCTTGATAGAGGAAACAGTGTGACAGTGGAGGAGAGTGTGCAAACAGGCAGTGTGCAAAGAACAGGCGCAAAAAGCTGCTCCAACTTCGATGATAAGGGTGAATATTTTCTCTTTTCTCTTTTCTTTTTTTCGTAATACTCTTTTTAATCATCGTCACAAGAGAAGCAACAATCTCTTCCAACAACAAGCGGCGAACTCCCGTTTCAGCCTCTCTCAAACTCCTTTTTCGGCGCCATTCTAAATCAACCGAAGTATCAATTCAGCTCATTTGCATCATTCCCCCGCGCTTGGTCATTCACCTCTTGCTCCATGAACGAGCACGGCGGGCAATGAGTGGCGACGAGTGGCCACTGGCAAGCTGCAAGTGGCAAGTGTCGAGCAGCAAGCCAGCAACAGTCCACGGCCACTCCGAACGACTCTCGACTCTCGACGAGCGCCCGTTTCATTGTTGTCTCTGTGGCGCGGCAAGTTTTATATTTTTTTCTCTCTCTCTTCTTTTGCCTCCAAAGATTGTCTAGTGCACAATCTGCATGTGCACTAGACAATCCACATCAAACCAAATGGGCGGCCAAGGAAAGAGCTCCTATAAGTTTGGCCGCCACTTCGACGTGCGGGCGCAGCTTAGCTTAGCTGTGACTGTGCGCTCGACGTTCAGAGTGCGCGCAATCAATGCGCATTGCGCACTCAAGTCTCTCTCCTTCTCTATAGGCCACAAAGAGGCGCTCAGTGCAAGTCAAGTTTGCGCGAATGGATAATGGAAATCAGCGCCGAATTGGCGATTTTCCGCCCGCTTTTCTCCCCTTTCGAGGACTCACCACAGTCCCAAACGGCCACAGACTCGAAGGATGCCCCAAAACAGTGGCCCCGATTCGACTGGCTCCCTCAAATGCCCTCAAGGTGGCCAGTCCAAATGGACGGCGCCACTTTGCCCAAATGCAGATCAATGCAAGTGGCGAGCGCAAACAAGTGCCGCTCGGCCAAACAGGCCAAATGGTGGACACTTGGCCCCTCCATTTGCGAACCATTTCCAGCCGCAAATGCCGGCTGCTCCAAATGCGCCCCGAAAGAAGTGCAGCCCAAATGCGCCAAATGCAAAGATTGCAATCGCCCACATGAAACCACCCTTGCAGCCCACCCAAAGGGGCGCCAATTGGACACTTCCGGCCCGACGAACTCGGCTCATAAATTATCATATCGCGCCCAGACTGAGCCTGGCTTGGCTTAGCTTAGCTTGGCCTTAGCTCGCCCGCAAGTCCATTTGGCTTTTCTGAGGGAAAAAGGAAGCCAGAATTCGGCCCGCAGCTTAGCTCTCTGGATGGTTGGAAAAGCAAGCAAGCCGGCGGCCCAAGTGACTGCTGATTTGTCACTGTCATTGCACAATCATCGACTTAATCGACCACTTCCGGGCCAGCGAAAAGACAACTGGCGAGCGTTCAGCCGCCAGAGACTAGCATTTGGAAAGTGCAGCTTGGAAGAGCCAAGTGAAAGGGGCGAGCAAAAGGGACTAGGATGGCCCCCATTTGGCGCGTTCTTGGCGCCCAGTTGGTCCGATTTGGCGCTCGCTCGTGCAGCTTAGATCAAGCCGCTCGGCTCCTCGCTGGTCGCCAGATGTCACGCTTGGCGCCCTCCACTTCGTTTGGCCCAAGCTCGAGCAGAAATGTGCAAAGTTGTGCACAGTTTTGCACCAGAAGAGGCCCTTTGTTTGCGCGCTCGCCAGCAGCAAGCAGTCGCCAGTCGGCCGCTGCAGAGCCGCGAGGAAGCACGCAATCATTTAATTTGCCGCCGGCCAGATGGGGGCTCTCCTTAGGGCCGTTTTGCATTTCGCCAGTGGTCCAGTTCGCGTTTGCGAGCACAGAAAACGGTTCAAAGTGGCTGGAGATTGTGGAAACTTGTGCAAAATGCAGAAGACTGTTGGAAAAAGTTGGAAAATGTTGGAAAAAGTTGGAAAATGTTGGAAAATGGGTGGAAATCACCAAGTGGAGAGTGCCGATTTCCAGCAGGCCGATCGACACTTAGCTCTGGAAATACACATGAGAGACACTCTCGAACGAGAGACACTTGTAATCTGCGCTCGCGGCGACCAATTAGCTTTCGGCTTTTCGCAAGGATCTGTTTCTGTCGAAGCAGATTTTCGCTGCAAAGTTGGGCCGAGAGAATGGAAACTTTTGGTTAAAATTTCAGAAGTTGAAAATCTTTCTTTTCCTCCAAACCTGAGCTCGAATTGTCCTCGTCCTCCGAATTGTCCGAGTTGCGTCAAGTGGCAGCTCGACACTGAGACTAGACCTAGTTGGTAACTCTGAAAGCGCCTAAGCTTCAAAATGATCCAGCGGTGCAGAATTCGTCATTACCAGTGGGCCGAATTGCGATTAAACTCGGCTCATCATCATGCTGCCGTCGCGTGGGACACAAAGTGCGGCGACAAAAGTGGTCTGCGAGTCTGCAATTATCGAATTTGTGTCCAACTTTTCTCGCAACTTTAGCGCTCGCTCAGCAACGAGGAGAAGCTGAGCTGAGCTGAGGGCAACTCAGTGCAGCTCAGTGTCAGTGTCTGTGTTTGGGCCGCGCGAGGAAGATTGTTTGCAAATTGGGCCGATTGTCCAAAGAGGAAAAAAGGAGGTTTTCCTTCGAAAAAGCTTCGAGGAAGAAGCGGGGGAAAAGGAAAAATCGCAAAACTTATCCAAACTCCAGCACATCCTAAGGGCTGGCAGCTGAACTGCAACCATTGTAAGCTCGCCCAGAAGAGACACTCTGTTTGTGTGTGTGGGGCGCCAATTAGGAGCTCCCATTCATGCGGCTCAATGATGTTTCGCGTGCAGGATAATTTTTAATTTCCTCCACCGGCGCTCCTTAGCTGCGGCAGCAAAGCGGCAACTGTCTGGCCGCTTTGCTTGCCCAAACGAGAAGAGCCCAGAGCTAGTCTGCGGCCAATGGTCGAACTGCAAGGCCAAGAGGCAAAGAGAGGGGAAAAAAGAGGGGCAAAAAGAGGGGAAAAGAGCTCTGAGACTTGCTCCCTCCGCTCACTGTCTCAGATGGACTGCATGGAGTGAGCGCCTTGGTTAGTATTAGTTAGTGTTTCCACACTCGCACACAGTGACTGGCCCCCAACGCTTAGTGTCCAGCCGATTCACTTCATTTCCTGTGTCCGAGCGAACACTTGCAGAGCTCGCGACTGGCAAACAGGAAGCGGCAGCTTGGCCGAGGCACAAATTAGTCGCCATTGGGGCTTAATAATTTGCTTTCGGCTGACTTTCTGCTTCGGCCAAGTTGCAGGAACTTTGGGCGACGAGCATGCAAATTTGCATTGTCCTTGAGACGAATGGGCCCAAATGGAGCTCGTTCCTTCATCTGGCGGGCCATTTTTCACTGGCGATAATCTATTGTTGCGCAACTTTGCTTCTCGGCCGCTTCTCAGGCTCATGTTGGACTTCATTTCAGTCGCCAGATTGAGACTGTTGGACTTTGGTTTGGCAGACTGAGACTTGCAGGAAGCCCAAAATGAGGCTTCCAATTGCAATTGTTTGGCAAAAGACTGCTGCTTTGCTCCCAAATGCGAGACACTGCTTGGCGCCCACAAGCCCAGAGCTTAGGTGAGAAGCAAGAGCGGAAATTCGTGCAAAGGCCAATGCAAGACGCGCCTCCTCATCAGCTTGACCACTTCGCTCGCTGAAACAATAATTGTCTCCTGCCTGAGGGAGAAAAATCCAATCTGATTCGGAGCGAGCAAGTGACCATTTGGGGGCGCTTTCCGCTGGGGACAGTCTGCGGGAAAGACACACTGCACACTGAACACAGTGTGCAGACTGCATACAGTCTCGCATGGTGCAGTGTGTTTGAGGCGGCGCCTCAAGCACGATCAGTGTTTGCCTTTGGAGTCAAAGTTTGGAGTCAAAGTTTGGAGTGAAACTTGGGAGAAAATCGTCGCCTTAAAAAATGGTGGAAAATCGCGGATGCAAAGGCCCAAAGGACAACTCGAGACAGTGTTGAATACGCTGAATAAGTGTCCTTCTTTGCGCCGCTTATAAAACACTCACTCTTGCAATGGTTTACTTGTATAAGCGAAGCGCCGGGAGGAAGAGGAATTGGGCCAGAGTGAAGGAGAGAGAGAGAGAGAGACTTCCAAATAGATGGAAATGAAGCAAGAGCTCA
>Ga0268247_10000068_pt1 | contig 31889 bp, 34 predicted proteins | sample AgamicOrMae_FD_200245 | JGI IMG/M metagenome (GOLD analysis project Ga0268247, IMG submission 200245) | Agave microbial communities from Guanajuato, Mexico - Or.Ma.e (v2) (version 2) | ecosystem: Host-associated > Plants > Phyllosphere > Phylloplane/Leaf | place: Guanajuato, Mexico | collected...
ACCCACAAAGGGGCTTCTCCAGCTAGCCTTTGGAGTGAGCTTAGTCTCTCTCCTAGGTTCCTACAATTATTACAGGAACGAGCGAACCCATAAGTACCACTGGTGAGAGAAAATTAAATTAGTCAGCAATCAATAAAAATGAGGTGAACATCAGACAATGGATAGCGATTGAGACAGTCACAGGAGAAGATCATTAGCTCCAATAGATAAACTTGAGCCAAATATACGGGCGGGGCTGCAAGATAGTAGTTAATATATCCTCTCGACGAGCAAAGCTTTAATTGATAGAGAATCTAACGTATCACTATATGACTATAGATATTTTCTTGCATTTTATCAGTAGTAGTGGATCGTTTGTGTGCCAAGTTTGGGCGCCTTCGATGGGGGTTAGTTATTTTTCTTTGACCCAAATTTTGCCTCATCGAACACATCGGCTCCTTCTTTTTCCATTTTTTCCTTGAACTTCAGGTAGTCTCGCCGCCTGATGAAGTGTTCGGTCCACTTTTCTCCGCAAGTAGACTCGAAGTTGCCGAGAAGACCCCTACATTCTTCAGCCAACTTCTCGCCCGATTTATCCAGGCACTCGAAGTACTCGTCGCGCGCTTTGTAACAGGCGGCCCTATGCTCTCGTCCTTTGAAATTGCTCGAGCTCATTCCTTGGTCGAAATTGGATGACCGATGGCTAGATGAATTGATGGAGGTGAACCCAATATAATGATAGGCCTACAAAAGAGGCGAGATGGAGAAGAGATTTCTAGAGGGAAACTAGAAACAGAAGAGCCGTGCGGCTTCATAAGCTGCGAATTGTTTGTAAGTGTGTGCGTACGATTCGAGGGCAAAAGTGGTGCACATTCGTACAAACTTGGCACTTCTTGCTTAGATGAAACATGATGTCCAAGAAGTCACCAAGATCGCTATGAGACAGGCAGTTAATCATTAGCTCTTGGGAGATTTATCTTCCGCCAGAAGTCGCGAAGTGGACCAGATGGAGTAAGCCGTGTGGCACGCTACCAGCATTTAGGCAAAAAAATATTCGTACCACATTAGGATGCTTTTTGGATAAACTTCGAGCTCGAGATGAGCCTTTTGGGACTGCCGCTCTGAAACTGCCTAGTTCGAGAGGCTGCCTAGTTCAAGAGGCGAGGATGAAAGAGTCAGTCGGTGGCAACTTGTTATGGGTGGGCACCCATTGGCGAAAAGCAAGTTGTCGCCGAGCGACAATTCGATTCTGCTCACGAGAGGCTGTTGGTAGTCGAGAGGCAAGCTCCTGTGAGATTGCTCGACGATCTTGAGCCAGTTGGATGTTTTTGTTGTGTGCATGTTTGTTAGCTTACAAGAAAGAGAGAGACTTTCTAACTGATGACGATTTGTTTTGTTGCATTGTTGATGCTTAGCTATCAGAACAGTGCATTGGAAATCGTATGCTCTCGGTTGGTAAACTGGAGGAGTAAGCTTCTTTGGGGGCCATTTGAAACAAGGTGGGCTTCTTGTTTTGGAGCTTTCGAATTGAACAACGAGTTTTGCGAGCTCTGTTGCTCGTCGCGTGCATTTTGCGTCGCTTCGAGCACTTTTTGAGGCACTTATGAGAGAGAGAAAATTGTCCTGTTGATGAAAAGGTTGCCTCTTGCGCTTTTTGCGGACTTTCTGGGCGACTTTCTGAGCCAATGGAGAAGAGGCGCTTCTTCTCCTCTATTCTGGCCATTCGAAGGCCGATTTTATCGCTTCATCGCGGCGCCAAGTAGCTTGTGGCGCATGATGGAAACCCTTTGATATTGCACACTGGCACCAGCAAGCGACAGTCAGGCAAGTGGTTGCATCGTTTCCTCATTTTGCTTCCTCTTGTGGTGCCACTCTCAGCCGGCAGAGTCGGTCTCCATTTCATCATCTTGTCTGTGGCGCAGCTGAAATGGTGGTGATGGAAACAGAGATGGAAATGGAATTGAAAATAGGACTGGAAACAGAAATGGTAGAGGAGCTTGAGATTGGCTCAGTTCACGAGCCTTTGGGGCTGGTAGGGAAACCAAAGGAATCTGACGATGAGTCTAATATTTCAGCGCTTTAAATTCGCAAAATATTCTCAGTTTCAGTGAATGTTTGCGGCTCCTTTTGGCTCGACTCGAGAGAGAGAGATACATTTGTGGTGCCTTGCCAGTTGAGCTCCAGTTGTGTGCTCATCGAGCGCCACGAGCAGGCGCTGCTTCTGGCAACTGCTCCAAACGTGTCCCACAGAGCTCATCTTTGTGGCTCCTTTTCGAGAAAATTTTCCAAACTTTCAGGCGGCAAAAAGCAAACTATATCAAGCCTGGCGCCAAGCGGCAGCCAATTGCAGCTTGCGGGTGGCCCTGTGGCGCCACCAGCGGTCTGGCCGAACCGGAAACGGCGAATCCAATGCAAATGGTTTGGGGGCGCCAGTGGGCCGCGAGCAGAAAAATGGATTGGAGCTTGTGTGTTGGCCGTGTGTGTGGCAGTGTGTGGCCAATGTTGGACTCATGTCGGTCCCATTCTTCTGCTGGCCCCCATTATGCGCTCCTTGTGGGCCTTGTGGGCGGCCAGCAGTGAGCCTTTGGAGGCGCCAAAGTGAGCGAGGCGACGATTTTTCGCCTAGATAAGGAGGCGCGCGCAAGGAGCCAGTCGGGGAAAAGTTGCGCCTCTTCGAGTGGCAAGAGGAGGCTGAGTTGAAGGCGAAAAGGCCCAGTTGTGGGCCAATTCGGAGGGCCGCATTCAATTGTCTCTCTCTCTCTCTGGCCGGTGTTTGCTCGCCGCCAGTCTCGTGGCCCCGCGACAAGTGGACAGTGGGCGAGCGTTGGCCGCGTGAGAGTTTCAAATTTCCCCACACACAGACAGCCAGCCACTGTGTGTGTTTGGGGGCCCCACACGCTGGCACACATGGACGATGATTAATCGATTTGCGGCCTCCCCAAGCACAAGGCAGTTTGGCGCGAAGTTCGCCCGCAGGCCGCCAGATGGCGCGCGCGCGCGAGTTTTCGCCACCTTCTGCGCTGCTTGCTGCTTGCTGCTAGCAAGCAGAGCTGGACCGCGCGGGCCAGCTCCAGACGAGGAGAGGCAGGCCGAGAGCACGTCTCTCTTCTGGTTGGCGAGCCTCTTCCGGCGGGCTCCTGGCAGTGGGCGTGGCTCGAGCTCGAGGCTGCCGAGCGAGAGGCTGTCTGAGGGGCAGCCGGAGAAGCGGCCTGCTCGCGTGTGGCCCCGCGAGACAGATTGCAGCGGGCGGCCCGCAGATTATAGGCGCCCTTTGTGTCGGCCCACTCGGAGGCCTTAATTTGGGGCCCGAAACAAGGGCGGCGGCGCGACGCATCCGCTCGTGGCTCGTGGCCGGCCAGGTGAGGTTGAGGGCTGGCTGGTTCAATTGTGTTTGCCCACGGGCGGCCCTTAGGCGCGGCGAGTGTGCTGAGAAATTGGGCAAGCTTGGTCCTTGTTTGCCTTCGCCGCTCTGTTTGTTCGGCCCGCTAGACACTGGCTGGAGTTGGTTACTAACTCCAGCTAGACACTAGCTCCAGCTGGCCGGACGAGCGGCCAGTGCTCGCCCGAGGCAGCAGCCAGTGGGCGACACAGCGGCAAACGCAGCCAAAGACAAGCACTGGCAAACACTGGCAAACACAGGCCACTTGACTTTGCGGCGGGCCAACTGGGGCCGCCCCAAGTCCTGGCCGAGCCGAGCCGACAATTTATGTCTTGATGTGGTGGGCGGGCTTGTTGTCGCGCCGGCGAGCGTGCGCAAAGGCGCCCAGATAGCTGGGGGCGCGCGCCACTGAGGCACGTGCAACGCGCTAATGTTAATGGGGCGCAATGAGGTGCGCCCGTCGAGCTCGTTCGGCCTGACGGTCGGCGAGCTGGTGGCCTCGGCGCCACCCTGGCCACTCGCCACAGGCTCGAGGGCCAGCCGGACGCGCTTGCGGGCTCCACTGGGGCCCGCAAGCCGAGTTGGCCCTATAAGGCGGGCTCGTGCGGGTTGCTGCGTGTGGTGCGCCTTCTCGTGCACAGAGCAGTGTGTGCGCGCGTGCAGCCACAGTTCGCCGGCCTGTGAGGTTCGGCCGCCGCACACTGTCTGCGGCAGGTTGCGCGCCGCCCGCCGCACGCCCCCCGCGCAGACGCGGGCCGGCCCGCAGCAACTCGGATCCGCCTGATTGATTTGGGCCAATTAATCAGCGCCCTCGAGGCCACCCGGCGCGTCCGGCGAGCTCGAGCGGCGCCGCCTCGCCAGCCGTCACGCGGCCCGCCCCCAAGTGTCTCGCCTTGCAGCCAGCCCGCCGGAGAACCCGCCAGCTCGAGGGGGCGTGGCCACGCGCCGCATCAGCCGCCCCCGTCGAGCCCGAAACCTGGTCTGTGGCGGCTCGAGTTTTACAAAACGGCGAGCCGAAGAGAAGGGACTCATGCCGAGACGAAGCATCGCCCGGCGTGCCTTTTTGTCCGAATTAGTTTAATGAAAATGGCCGCCCGATAAGGATCAATGACAAGCAGGGGCGTGGCTTCGGTGGGCGCACAATGCCCGCTCGCCTGTGGCCACTTGGCGAGCTTGCGATCACTTGGCGAGCTTGCGGCCAGTCTCTTTGCTCGGCGCGCCAAACAAAGAGATCACCGGCAGATCGGGCGCGCGATCGCAGCCAGTCGCTCGTGTTCCAGTGTCTTGTCGTGCCGTGCGGGCGGGCGGCTCTTAGGGCGCTGAGGGTGCGCCTAACAGTGTTTGAGACTGTCCAAGAGTGTCTAACAATGTTTAGGAGTATCTAATACTGTCTAAGAGTGCCTGAGAGTGAGGCTGCAGGCGACCTGTTTGGCTAATTGGCGAGCAGCGCACAGACAGGTGCTGGCGGGCAGCTGTTTGCCTGTGCACTGCTCGCTCCTAACGAGCGCCTAACGAGCGTCTGGCCACTCTCTGCGGGCAGCCCGAAACAAAGTGTGTCGAGCGGCGCCCAATCAGCGCCCATAAGGCACCCTTAGGGCTTTCATAAGGCACTCATAAGGCACTCTTAGGACACGCCGCAGAACAATAAGGCCCAATTGTGCGCTGGGCGTGCGCTCGTCCAGGTTGCTCCATCGAGACTTGCCCGGCAGACTGTTGCTCGTCGAGCGGCCAGCGAAAGTAGTTGGCCGCTCGTGTTTGCTGAGCTTCGGCGAGCTGGCCCAAAGTTGAGCTGGCCAAGAGTTGAGCTCGGCGGAGATTTCAATTAGCTCGCTGACGAGCCTGTCTTGTGGCAGCGACAAGAGTCACTCCAGTCCGACTCTTAGCTTGAATCCAAAGGCGCGCCCAACGACAGTCCTGCAGCTCGGGCGGCCCACAAACAGGAACAGTCTCGCGCTTGTTTTGCTCAAAACGAGCCTCTTTCACCGCTCGATGCGCCCACTCTAAGCCCCACTGCTGCTCGTCTCTCTGGCCCATTGCCAGTCGGCCGCAAGCAAGGCGCCCTCTCGCAGCTTGTCAGCCGCCGCCAGCGAGCTTCGTGCTCTAACTGGCCAATTGGACGGCCAGCTAACTAGTAGCCGAGCGGACTGGGCGCCCAGCCAGCCAGCCAGCCGGCCGGCCAGATCTTATCTCGGCCGCCTCCTCGTCCCCGCCGACTTCTGGCTCTGGGCCGCTCTTCTTCTTCTTCTTCTCCTTCTCGTTTGCGCTCGGCCATTTGGTTGCGCGCGCGCCACAACACCAAGACTCTGGGCGCAATTGGGCCAAGTTTGCGCAGGAAATGGCCAAATGGAGCGCCCAAAGAGAAGGCATTTGGGCACGAGAACTTGAGGCGCGCAAAAGATGCACTGCGCCACTGCATTCAGTGCAGTTTGTGTGCAGTTTGTGTGCAGACTGTGTGCAGTTCGGCCGCAGACTGTGTGCAGTGCGCGCGAACTGCAGTCTCTCTTTGTGATGCTCTGCACTGTGCACAGTACGAACACAAAATAAGGGGTACACTTCTTCCGCGCGCAGGCATGAGCACTTGGAAAACGGCACACGGAACACACACTGAAGCACACTGTGGCACAACTATTTTTCTCCAGTCTCTGCGCGTATCTCAGGCTGTACTCTTTAATTTCTGTTCGTAGTGCACTGTGCTCGTGTGCGTGCCCTAAGCGCCGGCCAGAAGATGATGAAAAATTCCCTTGTTTGCACCATGTCTCTGGGCGCATTATAATTCCTTTAGCTCGTTGCCTCTTTTTGAGTCAATCTAAGGAGAAGAGCTCCTCTCAGAGACTGTCCCACAGAGGCAGTCTGCGAGATAGTCCCACAGACAGTCTGCCAAACAGTCCCAAAGTCTCTCAGACAGTCCCAAAGGCAGTCTCACGGCCAATCTCTGTGAGCCAATTTTGGCCCACGAGCGGCCACTCAAAATTGCGTCACACCAACCTAGACACAAATCGACCACTTAAAATGCTCCTTTCCATTAACTTTGCCAGCTTGTTGTGGAGCACAAAGCTCTAGCACTGCACAGAGCTCACAAAATGGCCATTAATTAACTTATTTGCTCCTCGTGGACTCTCTGCGGCCGCCCCAAAGACTCTCTGTGCACCTCCCAAAGTGCAGCTCGCGTTCTCCAGCTCGCGCGAAAGTATCACACACACAATATAGTCACATGGCCCAATGTCAAACTCGAGCCAGACCTCTGCTCTCTGCTCTCTGCTCTCTGTCGCCACTCGTCTGGCCGCAATTTTGGAGAAAAATTGCGAGCCAAACGAGCCAACAAGTTGCCGCCCACGAGCGCCCGTTCGCCTGGGGGCGTGACGCGCACTTTTCGGCCCGCAGAGACAGTCTGCGGCGCGCGAGGAGCCAGAGCCAAGAGCTGGAGACAGTCTTCCTCTGCCGAAGAGTGTCTGTAATAGAGTGGCATTCTCCATTCTTCTTCTTGGCGCTCGTTGCTGCTCATCGATCACTTGGCCGCCCAAACCTAAGCTGAGCCCCAAAGTGCCCAAAGCTAAGCTCGGCCGGCATTTGTCATCGGCGCGCAGTGGACGATGTCTCGATGCTTCTTTGCTTTTTGGCCCGCACAGAAGGGCGCACTTTTCTTGCTGGAGAATCTCCACTCAACGCAAACTGTCTGCATATTCTCCAAGGCCAACCAGGGACAGTGTGCGGCCCACCTGAGCTGAAGTGCCGCCAAAGAGGCGCAAGTATGCAAACTATTTGCACGAACTGGCCGCCTCAGCTGCGCCGACGGGCAGCCAAATTCCGGCCCAGTGGCGCCGCAGAAATTAGGCAAGACAGTCGCCGGCGACAGACAGTTGTCGGCGACAGTGCGCCGTCTGGGCCCTCTCGAAGGACAGTTGTCGGCGGCGCAGAAGAGCGCCGGCGAACTGCGGCCCAAAAGAGCAACTGGGCGGCGAAAAGTGGGCAAAAAGTGTGCGAAAAGTGGAGAAAAAGTGGAGAAAAGTGGGCAAAAGTGGGCAAAAGTGGACAAAAAAGCGGCTCACCTGAGGGTTAAAGACTGCCGCAGACAGTCTCTAGCTGCACACAGTCTCCGGCCGCACTTAGTCTCTAACGGAGCTGCGGGCAGTTGGAGACTGAGTGCGGCCCGAAGGCGACCGGAAACTGTCGGGCGGGAGACAAGTTTTATTGTTTCCGCGGCTCCTCCAGCGCCAGCAGCAAGTGGCCGCTCGACAGGCGCCTTTTATTGCCTGCCTTTAGGCTCAGCTGAAGGCGGCCCACAGGCAAAGTGGGGCCTGCCCTTGGGGCGCCGGCCGCTTGCTTCTGGCGCCGCATTTTGCACTGCGGACTGCCCGCCGGCAACCCCACGACACTCTGGGGGCGTCCTCTGCTGGCCTCTGGCTCGGCACGCCCACCGGCTCGCTCATATAGGCCTTGGGGGCGAGAGTTCGGCCGGGGCGTCGGGGGGCGTCTTGCGGGCGCGTTTGGAGCTTGTTGGGGGCTCTGGCGCAGACTAGAGGCGAGCGGCAGGCTGGGAGGAGTACATTTTGGATACATCTAAGGGGCAGAGTGATGGCGGCCGTTGCAGAGGTGGCCAAGTGGCGGAGAGAGCGAGTTAATTTGGCAAAAAGGGGCCTTTAGGTTGCGGGCCGAGCGAGGCAGTGCGAGGCAGTGCGAGGCAGTGCGCCCCCCACTTTTTTCAAAGGCGAGCAATGGAAGTGCGGCCGTGCTTTCCCCCCGCTCGACGTTCGCCGCTCGTTTAAAAATCGTTTTGCGCTCGCGTGTTGTGGGCGCGCGCCACAGACTGTGTGCAGTGCAGACTGTGTGCAGAGAATGTGTGCGCTTTCGGGGCAGACTGTGTGCGGCAAAGTCCAGCCAGAAGACACAGTGTTCAGTGAACACTGTTCAGCGCAGACAGTCTGCAGTGTGGTGGCACGCGCGCTGCTCTTTTTGTGCTGGCCGCACACACAACAATCATTAGAGAAAAGGGGCGCTATTTTTTTATTCCTAAAGCCTAGAGCCTAAACCAAAGGAAAGCAGCGCCAACCTAAACTCAAACCTAAACTTAAACTTTTGGCCCGGCAACTCGACGGCAAGTTTTCCAGGCCAGACCCAAGCAGAAAATGGCCCATTTGAGAGCGCGCTCGCCCCTTTCGCTTTCGCTTCGTCGTTTGGCCGAACGCAACATCCATTTACTGCCAAGCAAGTGGGCCCCAGTGTGTCGGAGTTTGGGTGCAAGAGAGAGAGAGAGAGTTGGTTAAAAAGAGCCCAAGAGAAGCCGGCAACTCTCTCTCTCTCTTGCTCTTTCGGGCGCTCTGCTGCTTTTTGATTGCCGATTTGGCGGCCCCAGTTGTGCGCGAGAAACTGTGCACAACTGAAGTTTGGCCAAAAGTTGCCCGACAACAGTCTCTCGTGGTGCAAAACATTCATTGGCCACTCGAGTTTGCCTCGTTTTTTCGTGATATATTGAACGAGCCAGTTTGCCTGTTTGTGTGTTTGTGTGTGTGGGAAAATTGGCTCATCGCTCGCAGCAAAGCAAACTCGCCAACTGGAATCTTGTCCCGGCCGAAGAGGCGCGCCCTCCGCTTGTTTTCCTTCTTTTTAACTGACTTTGGCCTCTCTTTCCGCCTCCGTTCGAGTCTCCGGCTAGTCCTCGAGGCTAAGGAGCAGAGACTAGCTGGAGACTAGCCAAGAGGCAGCTAGAGACTGTCTTGCGGAGAAAAAGCTAAGAATTTTCTTAAGGACTGGCCGAAGAGAAGAAGAAAAGAAGCAGAGAAGCAGAGAACAGGAGAAGGCCAGTTGCGCGCAAAGCCGCCCAATTAAGCCGTCTAATTGGCTCGCGCGAGCCCAAAACAAGAACAACTCGCCAATTGTTCCGCCGTTGAACCTTAGGACCGCCCGCTGCGAGCAAATCATCGCCGCCTCGTGCACAGTCTATAAGCGGCGCCAGTTGGGGGCCTCCTTTTCTATGCTACATACAGTCTGTTGTATACAGTGTGTTGTATACAGTCTTTTATACACAGTAAGTTATACACAGTCTGTTGTATACAGTATGCAGCGAACTGCAGCGAATTGTAGCGAATTGGGATGAATTGTGGCCAATTGTGGCAAGTTCGCTCGCAGCCAGCCAGAAGCTCGCCGGCCACTGTACACTGTGTAGAGTTGTGCCTCTGCGGCGGCGCAATTTCCGCCCTCGCGCAGACCAGCTCGCAGACTAGCTCGCAGAGGAAAAAGGCGCCTCCGCGCGGCCCTTTCGGCGCTTCCGGTTCCGTTTGCGGCCAAGCGCAAGTTGCAAGCGCAAGCTGAAAGCGCAAGCTGAAAGCGCAACCCGAGCTGCTCATTTGCCTAAGGAGAGTTGGCCAAAGCGCCCACCGGAAGTGGCGGTTTCCCTCCTCTGTGGCTCGAGTTGGGCAAGTGTGCGGCAACTGAGCGAGAAAGTGCGCCTTTTGGGCTGCTTTTTTGCCAGTTTGCTCGAGCTGGCGGCCTTTTTTGCGCCGGAAGAGTGTCCATTGGGTAGCCGAGGCGGCGAGCTCGGCGGAGGGGCGACTCGTGCGACTTTTGCCTGCTCGTGCGGCTTGTGCGGCTTGTGCTTGAGCAGCTCGAGCAGCTTGGGCGACGCCTCCTCTTGACCTGGCGGCAGACAGTCTGCGGAGGGCCAGGCGGAGTTGCCAGTGGTGCAAGATGAATGAGCTTGTTGGGCTGCTTGTTGGGCGGCACGTGTTTGGGCATTTCTCAGTGGGCCAGTTGAGCCGGTTTGGCTCATTGGGCCAGTTGGGGCTTCCTTTCGAGGAGTGTGCGTTGCGCGTGCCTCCAGCTCAGCTCGTGCGGCTGACTTGTGCGCGCGGCCTAAGCTCCGGCGGCTGAGGACTAGTGCAAGTGAGGCGGCAAACAGTTTGAACAGTTCGCACAGTTCGACCAGCTCGACCAGCTCGACCAGCTCGAACTGCTCGAAAGTGAGCCGGCCAAAAGTCAAACAGTGTCCGATGGGCAAAGAGTGTTGGGCGCGCGCGTCTCTCCCAAGCGGCGTGTGTCTTTTTAACTCGATCGTCGCCCTTCTGAGCGGACGAACAGGCCGAATGGAAGCTCAGAGGCTGCTCGCCAGTCAGTCGCCCCCACCAGAAGCGCAAACACACGCGCCAAACAAGAAGAATAACACCCAAAAGTATCAGCCGGCGCTCACTCGACGACAAGCGTTGGCCGCGCGCAACATTTGCTGCACTAAATCAGGTCCATTTGGCGCGCTGGCTCGTGTCTCTCAGTCTTCGGTGCACGCGCGCAAACTTTGTCCAGTGAGTTCAGTTCGCACACTGCACACAGTCTGCAGCACGAAACACAGTCTGCGGCAAAGCACACAGAAAGCGCCGCACACAGTCTGCAGAATGCACACTGCACACTGCACACTGCAGCAACCAGCTCAGCTCAGCTCAGCTCAGCTCAGCGCAAACTCGAACTCGAACAGGCAGCAAACACGAGCCATTCATAACTTTTATTATCATTATTTGCCCATTTATTATTGTGCAACGTCGATCTCGCCCCTCCGGCCCAACACCGAACGTGCTCTGCTGGGCCACTCGCTCCCACAGCCAAAGCCCAGTCTATAGAGGCGCCTTCATGCGAGCTGGCCGGTCTTCCTGGCGAGCTTGCCATCTCGCGGCCCAGATGAGGCTGATGGAAACACTTGCCGGTGTTTCGAGCAGCTCTGTGTGCTTTGTGCTCTAGTGAAGCTCGCGCACAGTCTCCAGTTGAGCTTCTTTTGAGTTCTCTGGCTCTTTTCGCCCCTTAGGAGTGCCCCTTAGGAGTAGAGAGTAGGAGAGCCATGAGGGCGCATAAATAAGTGAAAAGTGACTCCGCGTGTTAAATGCGCCCAGCGGCCAATTTTTCCCATTCGCCTCGAAGCGCGCCAATAAATCACGGCCCACTGTGACCGACATACTGATACTGAGGCCACAGGCTGGCCACAGTTGCGCTTAAACTGCGTGGAAAGCTTCAAGCAAGCTACAAGCAAACTGCAGCAGAACTGCAAGCCAAACTGCAGCCAAAACTGCATGCCAAACTGCAACACTTGGCCCACCGGCAACACCGGAAAACAATCCCTAATGCACTCGCCCTTTTTCCCCTTCTTCCTGCCCCAATTTGGTCCACATTTCTCTCCTTTTGGCTCTCTTTTGGCCCAATTTTGGCCCCATTTTTTCCCCTTTTCGCCCCCTTTTGGCTCCAAGTCGAGAAGTGAGCGAGGGGAAAGCGAGCGCATTGGGTGGGCTTGTTTGTTTGTTCGCGGGCTCAAGTTGGGCGGCCGCCAATTGGCCGCAGTCTGTCTGCGGGCCAAGTCAGTCTGCGGGCAGTCAGTGTGCATTTGGGCGGCCTGAGAGCAGCAGAAAGAGAGAAGAAGAAGACTGGCACGCGCCCACTGGCCTGATGGAATTGGATGACGTAAATTGTTGCCACATGGAGCGTGACTGCGCGCGATTGATTCGAGTCCAGCCAGAACAGTTGGCCCTAAGAGTTGCCTCTAAGAGTTGCCCCAAACAGTTGGCCCCAAACACAAACAGTTGCTCCAAGCTTGCAGTCGACAGGCCAAAGGAAGGCCAAAGGGGAGCAACAACAGCAGAACAATGAGATGCAAAAGGGCGCTTTCGGCGCGTTGCTTCTGGACGGCAAGTGGCTGCTGCTTGCCAGTTGAACTGCTTCTAGAGGCAGAGAAGACTGGCCAGAGAGATGGACACAGAACTGAGCTTAGGGTTGGCCTTTGGGCGAGAAAGAGAGAAGCAAATGGTGCCAAATGTTGCCCAATGTGGTCACCTTCTTTGCGGCCAACTGAATGGGGCCACACGCGAGCCCTTTTTTGGCCCCGTTTGTTCGCCGCCCGGCCGGAAACCAGATAATAGGAAACAGTTGTGGTGAGCGCTTGTGTCACTCTTGCTCCTTGTCGTTCAACTCGCTTTTTTCGGGCCCACTTCACGCCCAGAGACGCTGGCCAGCTCAAAGGGCTCGTCTCTGGCTCCCCTTTGAGCCCTTTTTCTCTTTGCGTCTCTTTGCGCCACTTTACGGCCAGCAGAGAGACCAGATTTCTGAATTGCGGGACGAAATTCCCGCAGATTGACTGCGAGTGGGCGTGGCCGGCCGATGAACGCGCACTCTGAGGGCGAACCGAGCGCGCACCTGTTTTTTCCCCTCTTCGTGCGCGGGGGCGGCGCGCGCCCGATTCGCTCGCCCGCTCAGCGCACACCTCGGACTGCGGCGGCCGAACAAGCGCGTGGGCGTGTCAGTGCCTTCCCCGCCCGAGTGGGCCCAATATAGAGCCCAGCAAAGAGGTCGAGAAATGGGGGCCGAGCTTAGGATGATTGGGGCGCGCCTGAGAGTGCGGCGTCTGAGAGTGGGGGGAGTCTGAATGGAGTCTGAGTGGGGCAATTGTGTGCCCAATTGGCCGCCCATTTCCACTGGCGCAGACTGGCCGGATTTGGGTTTGGATTTGGATTAAAAAGGCGCTCATGGTGGCCCTTTCGGGACTGGCCAAAGTGTCTCTGTCTGTCTGTTGCGAGAGCTGGCCAGTCTCTAGCTGGCCAGTCTAGAGACTAGCTAGTGGTAGTGTGAACAACAAGCTAGAGGCCACCATCGAGCTCCTTTCGCTCGATTTCTTCCGCCACTTTGGCGGCAGTGGTCTATTTGCGTTAGTTGCGCGCGTTTGGCAGAGGAAGAAGCAGAGCAAGAGCAAGAGACGCACTTCCGAGCGGAAGCGGAGCGTTCGGTGGCCTTGGAGTTGCACTTGTTATGTGAGTTGGCGGGCCCACTGGAGCTTGCAAGTGGAAACAACTGGAACAACTGGAGAGACTGGCGACCAGAGACTGGCTTTTGCTGCTAGAAAGCAGCAAGTCTGCTAGTCTGCTAGTCTGCTCGCTGCTCGCTGCTAGTCTGCGGCCCAATTGGCCCAGACTAGCCCAGAGAGCTAATAAAATATTATCGCCGCCGCTTATAACAACTATTATTATCACCATTAGCAGCAAGGGACGAGCACCACTGTAGCCGGCGCAGCTCTGCTCCCAGCCCAAAGCTTCCAGACTGCCTTCGCCCTGAGCGCAAACTGCCTTCGCCGAGCCCAAACTGGGCTGCTAGGGCGACTTCCGGTTGCGCTTTGGCCACGTTTTGGTTGCGCTCCAAAGGCGCTCTTTTGGGCGCCTTTGGAGTGCGCCTTTGGAGCTGGTGGGCCGCAGACTGTGTGCGGCAGTCTGGAGAAAAGTCGCGCAGACTAGCTAGCAGACTGTGTGCGGCGCTAAGGGCAATTGGTTTGTCTGAAAAGTGGCGATCAAATGGCACGCACGCGATTGGATTAGTTGCCATTGTTGAGCTCGTTGTGCGGCCATTTGGTGGCAAGCTAGACGCTCCTTTTGGGCCCACTTTTGCCTCCCTTTTGGGCGCTCTTCTGGGGCAGCACTCGCGCAAAACTGGAGCCACTGCTTAGAGCTGGCGAGCGGGCGGCTCTCACGCTCGCAAGTCAAGTGAGAGTGTCTGCCTTCTGCTCGCTGCTTGCTGCCTTTTGCCCGCTGGCTTCTCTTTGCTGCCTTCTGGCGCTGCTCTGCTGGAAATGGGCGCAGCTAAGGGCGCGCACAGCAAACGGGGCCCAAGTGATTGCGATTTAGGCGAGCGGAAGTGCGAATCAAGTGAATTGGAAAGGACGAACTGCGAGTTTTGCTCATTGTTGTTGTTGTTGTTGTTGTGTTGGGCCGCCAGCAACTGGCAGTCTGTGGCAGCATTTGCGAGCTACTGGCAGTCTTTGGCAGTGTTTGGGAGTGTTTGGGAGTTGCGAACTGCAAGCAACTGGCCAGCTTGAGCCCAGTGGACCAGCTTTGGCGACTTCTAAACAGAGCTGAGCTTTGCTGCCGACCCTTAGGCGCGGCGCCTTCGCAGCGGCAGGAGAGCCAAAGCGAAGGGCGAAAAAGAGGCGCTATCTTGTGTCTGGCGGCAGACTGGGACACGCGACTGGGCGCGCGCCGCCACTTCCGCCGCGCGCAGTCTCAACTCGCACAGAGCCAAAGAGAGACACTCTTTGGGCGCGTGGCTCATAACTATCATAACTGGCCCGCAGCCAGTTATGAATAAATATTTATACGACTCTCTTAAGCCGCTATTTGTGCGCCCTTTTGTCTGGCTGCACTTTCTATGCTTTGGGCGCTCTTGCTGCTTTCAATGCTTGGAAGCTCAGCTCGCACAGCGCCGCAGACTGTCTCTTTGGAGCGGCCGTTCTCAGCCTTCTTGTTACCTCAGTGCCACTGTCTGCCGGTGCTTCTCCTTCTTCTTCGCACAACAGTGCACAATTGCGCAAAGCACTGCTCTGCGCCTTTTCTTGTGAGCCGCCGCTCCCAGTCTGCAACTGCTTCTCGCGCGTGCCAAGCAGTGCTCCTTAGCCTCAGAAAAGCCACCAATTCGCCACCAATCGAACTCTCTTCTGCCACCAATCATCCTCCAGACGAGCGGCCAAGTGTGCGCCGCCTTTTCCGCGCCAACACGCGCGCCAAAGACTGCTACTTGCTTCTTCGTTTGGCCTCCAAAGTGGCCTCCAAAGTGGCCCAAAAGTGGCCCAAAAGTATCCTGCAAAAGAGGACTCTCTTCCTCCAAAGAGAATCAGAAAAAATACTCCAGAAATTCGAGATCGGCCAAAAATCGCTTGGCTCCTGCTCGCCTGCCTTATAGATTGGCCGCAAAATTGTGGACCTTTTTGTTCGGCTAGAGAAAACTTGCCAGAAAAAGCGACAATCAAGCTCAAAAATAATTTGGAAAAGCGCGCTCGCTTTTCGGGCCACTCTCCCGAAGAGAAGCCCGCACGAAGCGAGTGGGCGTGGCGGCGGGAAGATGCGGGCCGAGTGCAGTGGACGATTAGAGGCAGTCTTGCGCGGGTCGGCGCATGCGCAGAGGCCGAAAGGGATGCGTCCAAAGCAGTTTGGAGGCTAAGGTGCGGCCTGAGAGTAGACTGCAAACTGGCTCGGATGGCGCTCGAGTGGCGGCGCTGCGGCGGCTCACCTTTGGCTTGGGCCATCAGCCGAGGGGAGTGAATAGTGCTCTGGTGGCGCAGTGGTGGCGCTTTGGTGGGAGGGAGAGATGGTTATGTGTTTTGACTGGCGGCGAGCTGGCAGTTTGGGGGGCGAGTTTGCGCAAAGGCAACTGTGCGCGTCTGCGAGCAAATGGCGGCGCGCACAAGCCAGAGACTGTGTGCGGCCAGTGCACAGAGTGCGCGCGCCTCCAGCAGCAAAGAGCCACGCGCAACACACTTGGACTGCCCGTTTGCTGCCCCAAAGAGCAGCCCAACACTATCGCCTGAGCTCTGGATTGGCGCCAGTGCATTGTGAGCGCGTTTTCGAGAGTGCACGAGAGAGGAAGACAATCGCAATCAGCGCCCCCAAATGGACCAATAGCGACAAATCGAGCGAGACGAGCAGGTGTTTTTGATTGAACAATTGATTGAATTGTTCAACACAGTTGCAGAGGCGCCTTTCTCTTCCTTTAAGCTTGAATTAAGCTTGTTCTAAGCAAAGACAGTCTCTTGAAGCGGCCCACTTTGTTTTGTTGCTGCCGAGATGGAGCTGAACTAGAGACAGAGGAGACAAGCAGTGGCTCGAAAAGTTGGCTCGAATGATGCGCCACTTTCAACAAGAGCAACAATTGCCAATCAAGCACCAGCGGAGCGCCTTCCTGCTAGCCAGCGGCCAGCTCGCCAAGAATTATTCTCACCAAGCCACAACCAACAAGCACAACGACAGTCTCGCCGGAAGTCTAGCCGAAAGTCTCCACAACAGTCTGGCCGAAAGTCCAGCAAGCCTCAAGAGCGAAAGAGGCGCCGAGCAGCAAGAAAACTCTGTTAGAAGCAGCAGTCTAAATAATAGCAGTCAGAACTCGGGCCAGCAGCAAGCCGCAAGCCAAATAGAAGTCGAAATCGGGGCTCAAATCAAGAGAGAAAGCCCGCACCTAAGCCCAAGAGGCGGCCCGCAAGTGCACGGCGAGCTGCCAGTTTCTTCGGACGCGCGCGACGCGCCCGCCATGCTCGAGCAGCCCGAGGCTGACCCGCGCGCGCTCCAGCAGCACAACCCGATGGGCCACGCCCACGCGCTTGCGGGCGGCCCGCAGCACCCGCACCTGCTGGGCGCGCACCAGCAGCTGCGGCTCGAGCACGAGCAGGAGGCCGACCAGCAGCAAGCTATGGCTGCCCAGAGTCTGAGTTTGGGTTTAAATAGCAGCTTAAATCAGAGCCAAGCGAACCAGAGTCAAAACCAGAACCAAAATCAGGGCCAAAATCAGAACCAGAACCAGAATCAGGCCCAAAATGAGAGCCCGTTTGGGGCGAGCCAGAGTGGCCACCACTTGGTGGCGGCGGCCGCAGCAGCAGCGGCGGCCAACCACCAGCAGCAACAACAGCATCAACAGCAACAACAGCAACAACAACAACAGCACCATCATCTGAACCACCACTTCAACCACCACCTGCAGCACCACACGCTGGCCCACCCGCTCAACCAGCACCACCCTCTGGCCCAGCACCACGCTCTAAATCATCATCCACTGAACCATTTGGTGCCCCACCATCACCACCACCACGCGCACCCTTTGAATCATCAGCTGGCCAACCACCACCACCACCACCATCATCACCATCAGTCTGTGGTTGCGGCGGCGGCGCTCATCTCGCGCTCAAAGCGCGAGTGCATCGAGGGCCGCGAGTGCGTCAATTGTGGCGCGCGCTCAACTCCATTGTGGCGCCGCGATGGAAGCGGCCACTACTTATGCAACGCCTGCGGACTCTACCACAAGATGAACGGCCACAACAGGCCACTCATCAAGCCCAAACGGCGCCTCCAATCGACCACCCGACGCACCGGAACCAGTTGCGCCAACTGCAAGGGCACCACCACCACCTTGTGGCGCCGAAACGCCAATGGCGAGCCAGTCTGCAACGCCTGCGGCCTCTACTACAAGCTGCACAACGTAAGTGTTTCCATGTTGATCTTTTGTTTCAACAACATTACATCAATTTCCAAGTGAAAAAATTGAAAATTCTGAAGAAAAATCCGAGTTTTTCTGCATTTTTGTGATTAAGTAGTGGTTGAGTTAGGCTTTTTTGAAACTTTAATTCGAAATGTTCAAAAATTTCTGAGTCCATAACTCACGAAAGTTGCAAGGAATTCAGTGCAAACAATTCAATTTGCAAACTGCCTTCTGCCTGCAACTGTCCATCATGCAAACTTGATTTTGTCCATCTTCTCTCTTTTCGTTCCGGAAAAGCTGAGAACTAAGCACAATTCTTTCACTTCTTCACACTTTGGGCCTTTGAAAATTGGCCATTTTTGCACACTCTGACAGTGAAAAATACACTCCGCAGACTGTATTGCACTCCACAAGCTCACTCTGCCTTATAGAGTCTTCCAGGAGTCCTATAAAGTGTGCGAAAAGTGCGCGAAAAGTGCGCAAAAGACGCACACTTCTTGAATTTGGTGGCAGCACTTGGTGGACTTTTGCCCAGTTTGTGCTCGTGTCTCGCGAGCTGGCTCCAAGCGGAAAGTGTGCGTGCGTGTGTGCGTGCGTGTGTGCGTGCGTGTGTGCGTGCGTCTTCTTTGCCGTTTGTTTGCTCAGAAGGCAAAGTCGAACGACAGAAGAACCAAATTAAGTGGTCCCATTTGGGCTCGTTAGCGGGCGGCTCGAATTGGGCGCACCGACTTGCATTTGGGCCAATTGGCCGCCCGCAGACTGTCTGTGTTGGGCCCAAGAGAGAGAAAAGTTGGCCCTCAGCTGACCAGGTTGGCAAAGAGCAAGAGAGAATTAGATTTATTATTTCCACTCGGCGGCCTCTCACGAGCCAGCAGAGAGTGTCTCTGGGCCAGACGCGCGACACTCACTCTCTGACGGACCACTGAATGCGCAGACGAATGTGCACAGAGAAAGACACACAACCAGACAGACAGACAGTGAGAGAGGCACAAGAGGCACTTGGAGGCGCGCCCATAATTCATTGGGGACAGTCTCGGGCGCTGAGGACGCGCCCCAACAGCTAAGCTGAGGGCAACACAGTCTCGTCCGCAACACACACAGACGAGCGCCGACCAGGTGACTTCAGACTGTGTCTCTCTGCTCGCCCTCTTCTCACTGGCCCCACTTCCACTCACTTGTGGATGTTTGTTTTTTAATTTGGCTCGTAAAAAGCGCCGCCCGCTCCTAATAAGCAGCCGCAGTGCAGCCGCCCAGAGCAGAGCCTCCATTTCGGTCCACCTTCTCGACCTTCTGCAGCTTTTCTGGGCCGCTTTTCGGGCGCTCCTCTGGCACCTTTGGGGCGAGTCTGCGGCCACTCTGCCTCTTGGCTCTTAGGTTAGTCGCAGTGCAAGTCGCAGTGACTCAGTGTCTCTCAGTCTCTCACTTGCACTCTCAGTTGCAGTCTCAGTTGCAGAAACGGGCCGCAAAGTCGCAACACTCGAACACTTTTCGGGACAATTACTCGCCAGACTGGCGCTCACAGTCTCTGAAACACAGAAGATCCAGCGAGCAAGAGGCGAGCAGAAGGAAGCAAGAGTTTTTTGGACACTCTCAAGTTGAGAAAAGAGAGTATCAACACGCACTCGTTGCTGCAGGCCAGCCAAAACAGCAAGTCGGCCTCTCGACAACGGACGCAAACGCCATTCAATTAGCGCCATTGTCTCCCAAACGGACGCTCGAGGGGCGTGAGAATGCCGCCCGAGCTCGCGGGCGCCGCTTGAGCTCGAGTGTGGCCGGCCCGAGAATCTATAAGGTCGCCGGGGACAGTCTGCGGCCGCTGACTGTCTCTGGACCGTCACGGATTTTTGGGTGCATTTCAGTGTTCGGACGGGCGCGTCTGATACTCGAAAATGCGGGCGAACTTTCGGGCGCGCGCGTATGATTACTGCACTCAGAGCGCCCGCCGCCGCGAACCTGCGAGTGGGCGTGTGCGCGGCCGCGGCCCGAACTGCGCGCAGCAGACATCAGACAGACATTGGGACGCTGCTCTGGTGTCTGTGTTTGCATTGCTGGTAACTGCACTCTATGCTCGCCCAAGGCCTAAGGTCTAAGTATTTTCGGAGATACTCGAGCCTTCCGGCCGCTGGCTTCAAGACGGCGGCCCAATTGGCGCCGCTGGCCAGCTGCGAGTGGGCGGCCGTCTTGGAGTGGCCGGCGAGCAATTTGGCCCTCAAGCAAGCTCGCTCAGCTCGCCGAGCTCGCCGTTGAAGCGGCAAGAAAAATTGCGCAACGACAACTAGCTCGCTCGTGATGGCGGCCCAATTGTTATCGGCGAGCCAATTGTAGTCCGTTTGTTTGTTTTTCCATCTCTCTTTCTCCGCGGCTCTTCTTCCGCCCGCTCGAGTGTCCAGCTGGCCAGCTCGATTAGCGCCAATCCAGAGCTCTGGTGCTGCACCGGCCGGCCGATTGGCACTTTGGAAACTGGTCGGGCCAAGAGAGAGACTCGAGAGAAGCTGGCTAGACGCTTGCAGTGGAGGTGAACTCGCGTCGGGCGGGCAGTTTGCGGCGCGAGTTGTTGAGTTGAGAGGGAAAAATTGTTCCAACTTGGAGAGAGTGCGATTAGGGCAGATAATTGGGCCTTTTTTCTTGTGTGGCCACTCTGCTAATGTTCGTCTGCCGAGAAGAAGCTCAAGAAGAGCCGAGCGACTGCTGAAAGAGCAAGAAAGAGAGCATCCTCCTTTGCATTTGGCCTGATAATCAGCTGATTTTGGTTTAATTTGCAGCCCGCCGGCCGATGATTGTCGAGCAAGGCGGGCTTGTTGCCAGTCCATTTCTCGCCAGTTGGACTCTACATTTCGCATTTAGCATTTCGTTTCGCTGGATGGCACACGAAGCTGGGAAATTATTGTTCTGCAAGCAAGACTGTTAGCTTGGGGCAATGGGCCGAGAATTGGCCCAAGTGCAGCCAGCGCACTTGTTGCATTATTGCGCCTTTGTGTTGCCTTTGGCGCGCCAATGCAGTTCTGTGCACTTTTCTGCAGTTCCCACAGAACGGCCGCAGACTGCCTGTGGCGCACTTGCTGCACACTTGCCGCACGTTTGCCGCTCACTGCAGAGAATCGCGCTCGCTCCAGTCGCACTCGAACTTGAGGCTCCTTGCGCGCTTCTCTCGCGGGCCAATTGGGCGCTCCTCTGCCTGCTTTTCGCTCTCGCCTGCCCGCAGACCAGTGCCCAGTGCTAACTGCTCGCATCTCTTTGCTTAGTGTTTTGAGCTTTCTTCTTGCTGCTTGCTGCTTTCTGCTTCAAGCTCACTGGCCAGTGTTTGTTCTTCACTGCCCAGTGCTAACTGCCAGGATAGTCCATTTCCAAGCAGCCCTTCGAGGGCCGCCCGAAAGCTCTCAATCGGCGAGAAATCAGTTTCCGAGCGTTGGAGAAAATTACCTAATTAGTAGCCTTAAGTGTTTGCCTGATACACGCTGATACGGCAGACTGTATGAGGCGAGCGAGAAAACAAACAAAGAACAAATGCTCCGCTCCCCGAGCAGCTCGGAGGGCGGAAAGTGGTCCGGATTGTTGTCGGCGCGTTCGTGCCAGTCGTCGAGGCTCGAGGCTGGCAGCTCGACGGCGCGGCCTCAGCGCCGCCAGTTGCAAGGAGGAATTGGCTGCGAGGCCAAGAGAGAAATTGGCTCAGAGAAGCTTCCTCTTGGACTTTAGACAGTCTCCAGGAGAAGAATGTTGATGATCGTGTTCTCTAGTTAGCTTGTTTGCGGCGACCAAGCGCAGACTGTCTGTGGGAGACAGTCGCTGCGACCAGAAGAGAGGATTTTGCGAGAGGATTTTCCAAGAGGCTCGTTGGGCGCCACAGACGAGCTTTGAGAAAAGCAAACAAATGGCAAACAAGTGCAGGATTCTGGAGCTGCCAGAATCCTTTGGGCCGATTTGCAGGAGTTTCTAAATGGAAGAAACTGTGTTTGGCAACTCTGCCAGAGCTAAGCTGAACTCTTGAACTGCTAAAAACTGCTAAACTGCGCCCGAACTGCTTGGGGCCGAAAGAAAAGTGCGTTTAATTTTGGTTGAATTTCGTCGAATTTTGTCGAATTTGGTGAAAACTGGTGGAAATTGGTCAAACTTTGGGCCCAATTTGCAGTCTCCAGCTTCTCCTCGGCCAGTCTCTGCACTCTGTCCCGATGATTGTCTGCTTCGGTGGGCCTGCGAGCGAAGAAAGTGGGCCACAATTGAGGATTGGAAACGGCGGTTTGTGTGTTGCCCGCGCAGAGAGAAAGAGCACAGAGAGAGAGCACAGAAACCGCTGCCAAGAAGTGGGCGCCTCGTGGGCACCATTCATCCTGTGCACTGGCGCCACTTGTCATGCGCCTGAACTGGGCCCACTTTTGGCCGGGAATTTGTCCCCAGTCTTTGAGGAGCTCAACTGGTGGCGCCAGAGCTAAGCGTCGGCGTCTGTTCCACTATTCAGTGTGCACTGTAGACTGTACACTTTACACTGTACAGTCTACACTGTCCAGGCTAAACTGTGCCTCAGCAGTGTTCATTTAATTTATTTTATTGCTCCAAGTCGGGCCCGCGCGAGTTGGAGGAGGAGTGAGCAAACGAGCGGGCGGCCCTAAGGGCAAACTGCGCTGGCCGATATGGAGCTGTTCGAGTGGGGGGCTGCATTGGTGCTGCATTCGAGCTGAATTCGAGCTGAATTTGTGCGCAAATTTCCCTCCTTCCAATTGGCATTTGCCCACTTCCAACGGGCCGCAGACTGTCTTCGGGGGACAGTGGCGCGTTGGGCGCCCAAAAGCAGAGAGAAAAGCACAATCAGAAGAAGGGGCCAAGAATGCGCCCGAGCGGCCGCCTGGTGCCAAATTCCGCCGCTCTCTCTCTGCGGCCCCAATCAGTGGCCATTGATTTGGGCCGCCCCATCGGACGAGGACTGTCTCTCGGCGGCAGACTAGCTCTGGCAGCGCGGCGACAAAAACAGAAACAGAAACAGAAACAAAAACAAACACAAACACAGTCCCACGCGGGGGGAAAGCAGCGAGGGGAAGCCGTCCGGCCGGCGCCACACAAATGAGCTCGGCCAGCTACAGTCTAAGGACGCCCTTCGGCTGTCCAGTGCTCAGTAACCAGTGCTCAGTCTCCACTCCTTAGTGCTTACTCCTCAGTGCTCCTTAGTATTGCTTATTTCTCAGAAGAGCTAAGCAAAAGATGCAAAAGCTGCATCTTGCGCGCCCATGCAAGTCTCTGGGCGGCCAAATTGCTCTCGCAGCTCGCCTTTTCGCCCCCCAAAAGGAGCACTAATCGAGCGACATCAATCTTTTGCCCAATTGCTCCGCTCGGCCAGCTCGCCTTAGCGTCTAAGCTAAGGGTCGGCCTTTTTTCCGCCCATTTTTCCACAGAAAAGCCCAATCTGCTTCCAGAAAATCTTGCCACAGTCTCTCACTGAAATGGCCATTAGTCTGCAGATCCGCTGAGCTTGAGGCCACACTGCGCCACTCGCTGACCTGTCCTCTCGATTACTGTTTGTGTTTCGGGCCGCTGCTCATTGGCCATTGTTTTGGGCTTGTGTTTCTCTTCTCATTCTGTTTTTCTCTTCACATTTTGGCCCCAAAGACTGTCTCTGGCTGCTCGACGTCTCTTTTTGTGGCTCTTTGCCGAAAGAAGCAAATTTGCAGCTTTGGGGCGGCCCAAATGATGATGAATAATCAGGATGAATTAGTCCAAAAGAGCAGTGCGGCGGGCGCAAAATGACGAGGAAAAAGTGGGCCCAAATGCGCGAGATGAGCAACGCGCTCGCTCGAGACAAGTATGAATGATGCGCCGATGAATTGGGCGACAAATTGTGGCCGCACAAGTTCAAAGAGACGCTCTTTGAGGCGCCGCTCGCAGTCTGCGGCCACAGACACAGAGACTGAGACTGAGACAGAGACAAGGAGAGACAGAGAAGCGTCCAAAGCGGCAAAGTTTGCGGTGGGCGCGAGTTCATAATTGCAGTTGCATGATGAATGATGCGTGCCGGCGATTGCGGGCGGGCGCCAAAGGTTCGCGTGCGGCTCGTCCGCTTGGTCTCGAGCTGGAAGAATGGCGGCTCGAGTGGAAAGAATGAGCAAGAGAAAGAGAAGAATGAGAAGAGAAGGAAAAGAATAACAAACAAGAGAAGACGACAAAACAAGCGAAACGCGACCGCTTAATTGGGCCCGAAGACCCAACGCGGCGCACTAGCTCTAAGCTGCACTTCTCATGCACTTCTCATGCACTTCTCATGCACTTCTTATGCACTTCTGCACTGCTACTCTGCCGCTAAGAACACGCTCAGGAAGCCCCCAAGACTAGCCGCCGGCCGCCCAGCGCGAGGCCAGCCCTATAAGGCGCGCGTCTCGAGCGAGCGGCTGCTCTATAGACAGTCTGTTGTTACTGATTTTCACACACTTTAACATTTGATATTTTGGAGCAATAAATTAGCTAATAAAGCACCAAATTGACTGTTGACTAACCAAATTTCACCCAAACGCACCAATTTTGCGGCTCGTGAATTCCAAAATCAAACCAAAGGCTGTCCGGCCAATCACCATGAAGAAGGAGGGCATTCAGACGCGAAACAGGAAGCTGTCCAACAAGAGCAAGAGGAGCAAGGCCAACAGCTCAAGTGGAGCCAACGGTTCGAGTGGTGGCCAGCAGCTGCAGACGATCTCGGCGGGCCGCCAGCAGTCGGCGGCCGTGCAACAGTTGGCGGCGGCTGTGGCGGCGGCCGCGAGCTCGACGGGGGCGCCCCCAAATGGCGCCAACTCGATCTCGTCCTCTTCGTCCTCTTCTTCCTCCTCTTCTTCTTCCTCTTCCTCCTCCTCATCCTCCTCATCCTCCTGCAACTCTTCCGCCGCCGAGTCCACGGCCGCCCGGCTGCAGCAGCAGCAGCAGTTGCGCGCCAACAGCAGCCTCTCGGCCCTCACCCACCACATGGCCACCTACCAGCAGCAGCAGCAGCAAGGCGCGGCCGCGGGCGCCACGCCCATGCAGTCGAGCGGGGGCGTGGCCGAGCCTCAGTCGCAGTCGCAGGCGGGCAGCCAGCGAACGCACGCGCTCGCAGGTGCGCAGCTCGCGACGCGGACTGCGGGCCGCGCACACGCCCACCCGCAGGGCGCGGGCTCGCCCGCCGACCCCCTCGAGCTGGCGCCCATCCAGCAGCAGCAGCAGCACCACGCCCACCTGCACCAGCAACACCAGCACCAAATGCGCCTCGAGCTGAGCCAGCAGCAGCAGCAGCACCAGCAGCATCAACAACACCAGCAACAACACCAGCAGCAACAACAGCACAACAATCACCTCTTGCACCACACGCAACAACAACCGCAGCATCATCATAACCACCACCAGCATCAAACGCAGCAACACCACCACCACTTGCACCCTCTGCACCACCACCACCACCAGCCGCACCCCCACCCTCACCAGCAGCATCTGCAGCTGCACCAGCACGCCCACCACCCTCACCAGCAGGCCGCCCCCTTTGGGCCCACCGCCTACGCAATGGCCGCCGCAGCAGCAGCAGCATCAGCAGGCTCAACCACGAGCAGCGAGCCCGCGCCCGCCACGCCTACCTCGCTGACGGACGAGCAGCTGGGGGGCGTGGCCGTGGTTTCCTTGACGCCGGGCGCACAGGAAGCGTCGAATGGTGGCGGCGCTTTCCATAGGCAAGAGTCGCCTCAGCAGCAGCAACAAGTGCCCTCTAGTACCACCCCGATAGCTTTACACCACCCGCAGCAGCAGCAGCAGCGCGCGCGGGTTACGGCGGGCGGCGCCACGCCCCCCTGCAGTGAGGCTGCGGGCCGGCTGTTGTCGCCGGTCTCGCTTGCTGCAGCGGCGGCGGCGGCGGCCAGCTCGTCGTTGGCCGAGCAGCAGTACGCGCTAGACGCCCAGAATCAGGCCCAACAGCAGCACCAACAGCAACAGCAGCAACAACAGCAGCACCACCACCACTACAACGAGTACAGCAAGCCCGCAGCGGCCGCCGCAAACTACCTCTACGGGGCGGCCGTCTTCCAGCAGAGCCAGACGAACCAGTTCGCGGCCGCCTTGTGGGCCGAGCGGCGCGCCGTCGGCGCCCTCGCGCTGCCCCACCAGCACGCGCACCACGCCCACCCGGCGCAGCAGCCCCATGCGGGAGTGGGCGTGGCTGCGGGTGCGCACCACCCGGGCCACCCGCACCAGCACATGGGCGCGGTGCAGCAGCAGCAGGGGCACGCGATGCTGCAGCACGGAATGAGCGGCGCGCACGCGGCCGCCCCGCACGCGCACCACCTGCAGCAGCACCAGTTGGAGCAGCAAGCACAGCAAGCGCAACAGCAGCAACCTGTGCACCCGCACCCGCACCACAACCCGCAGCCACTCCTCGGGCACCAGAGTCCCGGCGAGCAGCACCAGTTGCAGCAGCAGCACCAGCAGCACGCGGCCGCCGTCGCCGCAATCAGCCAACACCAACACCAGCTCAGCCACCAGGCCGCTGCCGCGGCCGCCGCCGCCGCCCACCACCACGCCCACCAGGCGCACCAGCTGCACCACGCCCACCAGCTGCACCACGCCCACCAGCTGCACCACGCCCACGACGAGCTGGCGCTCTGAGGGGTTGAATTAGAGACTTGGGACACCCCTCGGTGTCCAGTGAGAGGGCGGCGCCACACCCACGCCGCCCCTGCGCTTCCGGCGGAACCACTTTGGAGCAGCTTTCGGGCCCACACGCGCTCGTGCAATCGGCGGCCCGCGGGACGCGCTCCCGCACCTGTGCGGCCACGCCCCCGCCCGCCCGCCCAGTGATGTGGCGTCTCTGCTTGCTCGCCGCTCCTTAGGGCCCGCAAGGAGCGCATCAAGCCTCTTTAAAAGGCCAAAAGCAGAGGCCCAACTCAAAGCGGCCGCACTCCAGCGGCACAATAAACGATTCCGGCGCCGCAGACAAGCGTCCGCAAGGCTTCCCACCGCAAAACTTCTCTACTGACCACTTTCTCTCCCAACCTTGTCTCTCCCTTCCCTTTGCACCAATCTGGCTCGTCCGACAATTTCCAATCGCCAGTCGCCGGCAATTATCGCTCTGCAAGGCGGCCCAAACGCTGCCCAACGGCCGCCCGCAGACAGTCCGCCGGGCAGAGCAGAGAGTAAGCCGCAAATGGCGCCCCAACAGGTTGTCTCTGCGCCTAATCCGCCTTTTAAGCGCCGCCTCTCACCTGCCGGCGGCTCCAAATCCGCAGACTCCTTCAACCTTCTCTTCGACGATGATTGTCCTCTCGCTGAGCACCCCTTTTGGCCTCCAAGTGGCCCCAAAAGTAGCCCCAAAGACTGTTTTCGGCCCAAAGTTCCCGCACGGCAAACGCGCACTCCCAAGCGGCCAGTCCTAAGCTCGGCCGAGTGTCGAGCTCGCGCCCACTCGGCGCGTGTGGCTGTCTCTGGCCGCACACGAGCAGCAGGCCAAACGGCGCGCTTAATTGCCGTGTCATGGAAAAGATGATTTAGATGGCCGCTCGGCCAGCTAAACAGCGAGAAGGCCGAGCGAGCAGCTTGGCATCTCGGCAGCTTGGCGTCCGTCTTGGCGGCACGCGAGCTTGTGTGAGTTTGTGTGAGCTCCTCTATGCTCGTCTGTGCTCGCTTGTTGGACAGTCAAGCTCGAGCTGAGGGCAGTCGCTTTTCCAAGAGCTGGCTGGCCAGCCTTCCTCTTTGGTGGGCGGCCTTCTCGGGCTGGATTAGGGCGAGCAAGGAGCGTCTAAGAGCGTCTAATTGAGCTGGTGGGCTGCTGCACTCTGTCTGGTCTCTGAGCACTGGTCTCGAGCTGGCCGACTGGCCCAGAGCTGCTCTCTCGGCCAGTGTTTCTCTGCGGCCACTCGTAAATCTTGGCCCGCAAATGTTTGCAGCCGTCGAGCTGGGCCGCCCGTGCACTGAGCACTGAGCACACTCATCACACACTGCAATGCGCGCTGCTTGTCGCACACTAATGGCCAACTCGTGCGCTCGTGCACCTCGCACACCGCACACAGTCTCTACTTCTCTGCACACAGTCTCCACTTGGCAGAAGACTGTCTCTCGTGCGCTCGAACGAAGTGCACCCAAACACAGTCCACAATCCACAGTTTGCAATGCAAAATCCAAAAGCAGCGCCCAAGTGCCCGCCTCTTGTCGTCCTTCTCACTTCTCACTCGAGACACTTGCAACCTGCACTCTGGCACCAAAACTAGCACCAAACTCGCACTCAAACTCGCACTGCCAAAGACTGGCCACTCGACTGCAAACTGCGACTGGCACCACTGAGCCCTCCTGAGCCCGCCGATCGATTGCTCGGCCGCGAGACAGTCGGCGGCACAATTAGCTGCGAGAGGGAGCCCTTTGGGTGTTTCCTTCTCCTTCTTCTTCTTCTTCTGCAACAATGGTCTGTCTCGCGCCCAAATGGAGCCCAAATGGAGGCGGGCCGCAAAAGTTTGAGCTTTGGGCGCTATTAGTTGGCTAATTGTTGCTCGCTGAACCAAATTCCGCCGCCTCGAAACACTGCATTTGCCAACTCTCGCAGACACTTGGCGGCGTGCAATTGATTGTTCGGCCGGACATTATCATGACGCTTTTCTCTCTAAGTGAAACACTCTCAGTTTCAGCTGAGGAACAAGTGTCTGTGTGTGGCCGGCCGATTATGCAAATGAGCTGCTCTCTGTCCTTAGCTAGTCTTTGGCCGCTTTCATTGATCGGCCGCTCGCTTGGGGCGCAATTAGCTGCAAAAGAGGCGCAAAAGAGACGCAAAAGAGACGCCTTCCTCTTGGGCGGCCGCCACTTTGGCCACCGACCAACTTGGGCACGTCGCCAATGGAAAATAGAATAGAAATTGCGCAATATAAAGCAGTGCAAAATACACTCCTTTTTGCAGCACTTCGGCCACCTTTTTGGCCACCTTTTCAGACTGCCTTTCGGGCAGACTGTATTTGGCCCAAACACTGCGAGCCACAGTTGCCGGCCAGAAGTGCAACTTTTCACGCCTTTTTTCGCCCAACTGGCTGGCCACTCGCAGTCTTGGGCGCCTAATTGAACGTCGAGTTGCGCGAGAGAGACTTGAGCTCGAGAGACTGTCTCTCGCCCAAGTTTCTGGCGCGCTCGCCAGTTTCTAATTGATTTTCGCCGCCGCCCAACAGAAGCAGAGATTTGCATAGGGCGCTCGTTGCGGCTGCTGCAATTAGGCGTCGCGCAGGAATTCCGATTGGAGAAATCCCTTAGGAGAAATTGGGGTGCAGCTCTTCTGTCTTTCTGGCTGCTTTGTGGCAGCTTTCTAGCAGTTGGAGACTGTCTTGCGCGCGGAGGACAGTCTCGCGCGCTCAGGATTCTTATAGAGCGCGTCGTCGGCACGCAGCCACGCGCGCAACTCGAGCTAAGGTGCGGCCAGAGGAAGACGCGCAGACTAGCACAGTGAACTAGAGTCTGAGACTGAGACTACAGTCTGAGACTGAGCAAAGGAAAGGAAAGGAAATGGAAGAGAAAAAGGAAAAGAAAAAGGAAAAGGCGGCCCACTTTTGCCACCAGAGACGAGGAGCAGCCAAAAGAGAAGGAGAATTCAATTTGGGGCGCATTGTTTGGCGGCAACAAATTGCAATCGGCGGCCACCAAAAGAGAGAAAAAGGGCCAAACAAATATCAGTTATGCAAATCTAATCTGGTTGTTGCATCTTCAGTCTTGAGCAGTGGCAAGAAGGCTCGAGAACTAAGGACAAGCTCAACAAGACGAACCACTTGGCGTCTTTTTGGCGTCCTTTTGGCGTTTTTTGGCCTCTTTTTGGCGTCTTTTGGAGCATTTGGAACATTTGCAACATTCGCTACTTGCCATTTGCCGTTTGAAATAACAATTCGCCGACAACCAACTTTGCCCAATTTGAAGCAGTTCCAATTCCTCAAACGGCGGCTCGTCTTTCCCAAGCTGAAGCATCGAGAAGCATTGCTTTCCGAAGCTTCTTTCTGAGAGCTTCTTGTCTCCCTTTACAGCTCTTTGTAGCTTGTTTGCGGCCGACAAGACAAGACAAGACAATTCAGTCTGTCTGTTTTTTGCCTCAATTCGACATTCTGGAGCTCGAATTCTTCGAGCTTCTGAGCAGATCTGAGCAGCTTCCAAGCAGCTTCCAAGCAGCTTCCAAGCACTGGCTCGAAAGTGACCTAGTCCTCGGCAGGAAGTGGCCTTTTCTCGAGTTTTCCTTTTCGAAAGATGGAAAGATGTAACAAAAAAAAGAGAGCAGAAACAGGAGCTCTTAGTGGCAACTGTTGCTCCAAGTTTCGGCTCCAATTTGGAGGCATAGTTCACGCGCAGGCGCACACAAACAGGGCCTGTCAGTGGCCAGCGATGGACAGACACTAGATGCTCGTCAATGCACGCTAGACACGCGCCCTAAAGACGCCCCACAGACAGTGGTGGGCCCTGAGGAATGCCCGCATTTGGGTTTTGTCGCCCAAAAGGCCAAAAGGTGGCCGCCCAAGTGCACGAGCGCGCCTAAGACAAAGGAAACACTCGCCGCAGACTGTCTGTTTGCCAGCGGAGGAGAGTTCCTTCTTGTCTCAATTCTCGATTCTCAATTCCCAATTCCCAATTCGCGTTCCTCCTTCTTTCTCGTTCTCGTTCCGCATTCGAGGCGACACAACTGGAGCCCCAAAGGAAGACATCAGGCGAGCGTCTTTCTCTCTCGTTCTGGGCGGCTCACCGGCGCCACTTGATTGGCAAATTGACAGTCGCGCAGAGATGGGGGCGCGCCTTATCGCCGGCGCCCAATCGACAGACCAGCGGCGGACAGTTGTTGGTGGTGGTAGTGGTGGGCGCCAGCAGTGTTCGGCGAGGAGATTTAATCAGATTAATTGCGCCGGCCTGGTGCCAGTCTGGTCGGATAGAAAGAGAGAGAGGAGGCGCGGCCAAAGTGGAGAAGTGGGGCCCAAATTATCGGCCCATTGGATTGGGGCTCGTGCGGTGCCTCATGGCGCAGCTAAGGGTCGGCCGCAGTTTTCGAGCAGTGAACTGCACTGGAAAACTGCACTGGAAAACTGCATTGGAAAACTGCACTGCATTGGAACTGAACTGCAGTTCTGGTGCACTTTTCCAGCGCAGAGAGCACATCATTGCGGCAATTCGGGCAACTTGCGAGCTGCAACTAGCGCAAAAGACTGCGCGAAACTGCGCACAGTCTTCCGAACTGCAAACAAAAGCGGCCACTGAATATGCTTGTCGCCTCTTCTGGCGCTCCTTGTCATCATCATTATTGTCCTTGTGTATTATCTCATATTTGGATCAGCCAGCCGGCGAGTGTTGGCTGCTGAGGCGAAAGCTAAACTAAAACTAAACCCAAACTAAAAGTAAAACTAAAAGCAAAACCAAAAGCAAAACTAAAAAGGAAAACTCAATCACTCTTTCCGGCGGCGCCAATTTTGAACTGCTGATTTGCTGAACTGCTGAACTGCTGGAGCCAGATGCAGACTCTGGCTCATTGCCCTGCGCTGGCTCATTTGGGGCCACCTTCCCGCCCCCAAAGGTGGCCCCAAGCGAAGGGCCAGCCTATAGGAGAGGCCACTATCAAGGCCGCCAGATCAGCGGCGGCGGATCGAAAAAATTGATTGACACGCGCGAACACGTCGCCCAAATTGTTCCGCGTTCCATCCGGTTTGCCTGAGCTCTAAGAGCTTCCCTCAGGCGCCCCTTCGAGTGTGCATCAGCTCGTCTTCATTGCTGCTCGGCCGTCGCTCGTCCAGCCTTCTTAGAGCTGCTCGAGCTGAGCTTTTGGAGGCGCCAATGCCAAACACAGTGCGCACAATTGCACAATTGTCCCGCCAGATATCATCTCAATTTGCGCCGTCCGCCAGCTGTGCTTTGGCCCTCGTCTGCCCTCGTCTGCGGCCAAATGCTTGTCTCTAGCTCTTGTCTGTGGGCGCCACTGGGACCAGTTGTTGGCCACTTTTCGTCCACTTTTTCCCCCAAACTTTTCCCCAGGCCAAACTGCGGCCCCAAACAGCGCTAACTGATGTAGGTGGGCGCCCACCTCGAGCCGCCTGCCCTAAGGGGGCCCCTCGCAACTTGCAAGCGGCGGACAGTCTCTGGGCCTGCTGGGCGTCTGGGCGGCGCCGCGCCACTGCTTATCTGCGGCCGCCGATCAGAAGACGCGCACTATGGTCTCTATATGCATTTGGTTTGCTGCATTTGCATGCGGCCGAGCAACATGGGCGACAGTTGGCCGCTCGCACCCGCCCATTTGCGCCCATTGCAACCTCTGTCCAGCTCGAGCGCACTGGACACAGACTCAGTTGGTCTTCTCAGTTGGTCCTCTCAGTTGGTCAGCCGCTCGGCCTTGGCGCCACTTTGCCGCCCGAGTTTGCTGGCCCAAAGTCACGTGGGCAAAAGTGAGCGTGAAATTGGCCCATTAATGACTTGTGGGCAGTTCGGGCGAGTTCGCCTGATTGCTGCGGCACGAAAAGCGTGTTTTTTCTTCGGCCAGTCAGAGGCGAGCGAGCCAGAGGTGAGCCGAGCACTGTCGACGGTCCTTGGCTGCATTACAGACAGTCTGCACTACACACAGTCTGCAGTGAACTACACACAGTCT
>Ga0268247_10000069_pt1 | contig 31673 bp, 38 predicted proteins | sample AgamicOrMae_FD_200245 | JGI IMG/M metagenome (GOLD analysis project Ga0268247, IMG submission 200245) | Agave microbial communities from Guanajuato, Mexico - Or.Ma.e (v2) (version 2) | ecosystem: Host-associated > Plants > Phyllosphere > Phylloplane/Leaf | place: Guanajuato, Mexico | collected...
TTTATACCCATGATTTTTAATCCCATAAGTTATCTCATCATAAGATGGCTCCCTGCACTTTATCTCGCCACCTGGCCCATCATAGTTCAGACTCTCGGACGTGAGGCACTCATCTTGCATGCGATTGTGCTGATCTTATTCATCATGACATGTGATATAACACGCCAGTTAATGCTCAGGCTTATTGGCTTTGATCTCATCTCTTTGCCAGCCGGAATGGCCCTACTTGCTGTGCTAATGAGCGACAAAGGAGCATCTTTCCTTTCTTTCTTGCTCCCACTAATCAATTGGTCTCTCACAATCATAGAGCCCTTATTCATTATCCTCGAGACTGTCATTGTGATGGAGATAACGAGTGCTTTCAACAAGTGGATCTCAAGGATGTCGAACATAAGGGATGAAAACTCGATGGATCTATCATCCTGGGATCCGCCACTAACTAGGGGATCAATAGTTACTAGAATTTTAGTGATATTTATTACAATCGCAAGTTACTCAGGAGCATACATGATCATACAGGAATCTAAAAGTTTATTGTCAAGTGATCTAGGGCTAAATGAGCAGGATGTTCCGATACAATTCAACCAGGCGATAGCGATTCTGGTCACATTGCAAGTTGTAGCCTTTTCAGCGACAATCTACAAAGAAAGTGGCATTTTATCTCAGACTGCAATGGTCACACTAGTTGCAAGTGTGCCAATATTTATATCTGTTTGGTCCTACTATCATCTGAAAACAACTGTAGCCATGGGGTAAGTAAGAAAATTTCTCGATTTTAAGAATCCAGTCGATTTATCACAGTCATACTCAGCTCTTCCTGCATTAGACGCTCGTATTCGTTGTATTGTAAGACGATTGAATCTAGCGCCCGGTCACGATGAACATTTGGAAAGTCGTCACAGAAAATCAAATTCCACTCCCTGTTCAATTGCGACCATAGTTGCAGTTTGGCCTGGTTTCTGCTCTTCTCTAGCCCATTGCGGCATATCTCTATCGCCATTATCAAGCAGGCGCAAGCCAAATGATGTGCGTCTATATTTGTAACACTATGAGACCAATGGCAATCACATAAGATGATCCAAGCGACATTGCATATCTTGCCGAAAGATTCAGATGTCACTTGACAGTTTTGTTTGAGCAATGATTGAACAGTCTTGAGGTAATGTAACAGGTAACGATGGGCGCTAATAGTGTGCTTGGAGTTCTTCGCCAACATAAGATCGGCCTTCGGGATAGGCTGGTCGTCGTCATCCGAAGATGATGAGTCCTCATCGCAATCTATGACGATAACTTGCTTTGGCCGATTGGCGATCCCTTGCATGGCACGATTACGATATTGCTCCTGAAGTTGTCCCGGTGTAAGCATTCGTTCGTACCTGAAATCAAGCTGGTAATCAAGATTGGTTGCGATTATTCGCTCTGCCAGACATATTGTGTGTCTCAGCCTATCGTAAGTTCTGCCATCAAGGAAAAATTTCCGCCCATGGATAATGCTCATCATGGCCAGAATGAGATTCCTACCACTGAGGGGTTGTTCGCAGAATCTATGGGCCAGTTTCAGTGAGGCGGCCGCAATGGCAAACACATCGTACTGGGGCTTCTCCTTGCCCCTGAAGAATCTATGATAGATATTGGCCGCCAAACAGACCAATTCGGACTCGCAACCCAGCGTTGCGCCGGCCTCAAATATGCACATGACCTTCAGTGAGTCTGTCATGGTTTGTAGAAATTGGTTACCCTAAACATTTGACGCTAATTTTCTCACTCCTCTATGTGAGTCTCATTCAGATTATCTCCTCTTGCATCGACTCGCAAGCCAACAACAACAGCCGGTCTCCCGCTCGATCGCGTGGTCTCATTTTTTTCCTTCAGACACGTGCGCGCTGCGCGCAGAGCGGCGCCAGCTCGGGGCCGGCCCACTGCTGCGCGCGCTCCTCCTCTGCACTTGGCCCATTGGAAACTGTGTGCCCCCCCAATGCTTGAGATAGGGATCACCACTAGCTCGCCAATGGACTTTGAGCGGCGCCCCCTCGCCCCAAGTGAACAGCGGCCCACCGGAAGTGGCTCTAATGGACGCCATAGAGTTGAGATTGAATTTGTGGTTTTGGGCCCTCTTTTTCGCTTGGCTGGTGTTTCATGTTTTGTGTGGCATGGGAGTTTTGCATTGGGGGAGCGTGCTGGTGATTTCACTGGAAAAAGTGAAATAAGTAAGGAGCAAAAGTTGAACACCGGAGCCACTTCCTTCTTATCGTTGGCTAGTATCATGTTTATGGTGCTCCCAAGCAGACTACTCTTTTGACCACCACCTCTTTTTCGTTTCAGCAACACACAGACGGACAATCCTTTATTTTTGCCCCACTGTGCGCAGACGGCCAACTTCCTGTTGGCATGAGATTGGAAGCTAGGCTCTAGCACGGCGAGAAGTAAGCGGGCCATCATTGTTCTTTGGACACAAGTTGAACCGAAGCAGCCAGACAAACGGACAGTCAGACGGACAGACAGGCGGCATGTGTGTTTGTTTGGCGGAGAGATCTGCCAGAGTTCTATCTGGCGGCATGCTTTTGTGGTTGAGCATGTATCTGTTTGTGGGGATCTGAATGTGTGGCTTTGTGTGTGAATGCAATTTGCATATCAATTCCATTGGATCTCTTTCACTTTCTTGCAAAAAGGCCCCACCGCCGAAAGTTTGGACTTAGAAAAGAGACTCCCGCTCGTCCAATCGGCAATCTGAGCCGCCCGAGGAGAAAGTGGAAAAGTTGTCTGGCGTAGATTTCTACAAAACGCCTCCACGAACTTCTCTCTCTCTCTTTGTATCATCATGTTTCGCGTGCAAGTGTTTCATGAGCTTTTGTGATGTGTGTATTTGGTGGCTTATTTTCAAAAATGGGGGCCACCAAATGGGCCAGTTGTGCGTGAGTGTGTGTGTGGGCTAAATGTCGCCAGATGGCAGCCAAGCGAAGGAAAAGAGTGGCCAAAAGTGCTGGTCTATAAGGTGTTTTGAGGCCCCAAAGACAGACTTACCGCAGACTGCATTGAATTTTGTGTGTGTGACTGCAATACGAACTGCAACGAGAACTGCAACAAGAGCCGAAAGGGTGCCGAATCTATATGGCGAGCTGGGCTTGTTTTCTGTTGCAGCTGTGCAGCGGCGAGTCGAGCGGCCGCGCGCCTCAGACTGTGTGTTGCGCGCAATGCAATTTGTTGTGCACTTTCCAGCGCTCGGCAAACACAAAAAGGGGCCCTTTTTGGTTTGGGCAAAATGAGGCCTCGCCATTAAGGTTCTGTCCACAGTTTGCCACAGTCTGCTCGTGTGGCCACACGCCACATTGTCGCCCCAGCGGCCAGCCAAGTGGCCGCGCTGATTGGATTGCTTCCGCCCGGACGCGCCCCAATCCTAATCAGCAATGATTAAGTCTTCCCTTAGGGAAGATGCTCCTTATCGCTCCTATTCGTCCATCTTCGGCGCACCAAAGTGGCCGGTGGGCGAGCAAGACGGTTTGTAAAAAGTCGACCAGGCAAGCTTGCGGTGCAAGACTGTGGCTCGCCCTTCCAAGCGAGCCACAGTCTTCGGCCCAAGCCAGAGGAGCTTGCCGGAACGTCGACTCAAGTCTGTCAGAGCTGAGCTCAAGCTCCAAGTGGTCGATCAATAATCAATCTGTTTTCTAGCCCAAACTCGTATGCGCTCCAGCCCCAGACTCTGGCCACACTCTGGCTCTAAGGGGGCGACCACTTGGCGCTCCTGGAGGCTGGCAAAGCAAAGCAAGCAGCGAGCTCTTGTAGGCGCACTTATGGGCCGCAAAGAGTAATCCAATTCGGTGGATAAACACACTTAACTCAACTCGGTCGCCGCGACTTCATCTTGCATTTCTTTTCCAATCAATCACTTAAACTGATTGAACTTAAGCTAACAACTTCTTGCCCTCTTTTCTCTCCAACTTCTAACCGGCCAAATGTCGCCCTGGAACGAACACACTGGAACAACATGCATGCAACTGCAACTCTTCGTTCACTTAACTCAACTCAACTCAACTCAACTCCACTTCTTCTTCGCCCATTCAATCAAGTGCCTCTTGGACCTCCTACTTTCCATTCTCTTGGTTCGCGGCTGCATTTGGCGGGCCAAGCTCGAGCCCAACTGCTGTGCAGCATGGCGCCCCTTTTGGCCCACAAGCGACGGGCAGTGGTCAGCTGTTCTTTGGCTCGGACGATTATTTCGATGATTACCATTCGGCGCCAACCAGATCTGGACGACAATATGGACAAGCGGCCGGCTCAAACCAGCATGAGTACTACTCTCAGGCCTTCAACTATGCTGCCTTTGAGCGCTCAATCGACTCGCTTTGGCCTAATGGAGGAATGGGCAGCTTTTTCATCAAGAGCTTTGTGCGACATTTGACAAAACTTATCAATTCAATTCTAGGTAAGTACTATCATCTAATAACTTAAGTCTAATAGTAACTCTGTTCCACTGCTTCACTTGGTCCTCCTTTTCGGTTCTTCAGCTCGCCAGCTCGGCCTTCATGTGGGGCCTCCACTTGGCTTCACTGGGGCCCAGTGGAGCTCAAACTCCCTAAGGGAAGACAGTGTCTAGAGCAGACGGAAAGAGAGCGTCCGTTTGGCTGATTTGAGCGCATTTGAAAATTCTTTTGCCCTCCCATCTTGAGCTCACATCGGACTGTCGTCCAAGTTTTCCCATGTGTCACACAAAGATAATCACTTCCCTATCCTTGTCCTTGTCCTCTCCGAGCTTGTCCGTACAAGCTTGAAAGGTCAGAGAGGGGCTCGAAAAATGGGCTCGGATTTCCTCCCTCACACTCGCCTTTTCCACGTCTCTCTCTCTCCCGCTCGTCTTTGCCGCATCGTTTCCGGCCAAAGAAGGGAGATTCCTCGCCTGTTTGGGGCCAGTTGGCGAAATTTTGGGCCCCAAAACGATTCCAGAGGAGAATCTGTGGGACAAAGAGAGGGCCTCGAGAGTGACCAAATGTGTGTCTGCTTGTTGTGTTTTGACTGCCCGGCACACAGTTGCACACACACAAGCAGAGGCGCACTTTTGCTGCACATTTTGCCGCATTGAATCCCCATTGGAAATGTGTGCGCGCTCTGAGGGCCAGTCTCACTCGTTGCCGTCTGGCTCCATGTTGGGCCCTGTTGACAGGCGACGTCTTGTCCTTTTGACGCTTTCTCCTCTTTGGTGTCACAATCGTGACAACTATCTTCACACATTCTCCCCCACCAGCACCGAGGGCTCAACCAATAACAAAAGCCGCCCATACAGACAAGATGAATGGAAGACGAGCGTCCAGCAGTTGAAGGGAGCCTCTTTGAGCCAGTGTCCAGATTGTGTGTGGGGCTTTTAATTCGGACTTTCTCTTCTCTTCTCTTCTGGCTAAAGGAAGAGAAAGAGAAACAGAAAGAGAGAAATGAGAGTGGAAGTGGAGCAGAAAGCGACAAGGAACAATGCCGCAGTTTCTGGCGCAGGAGAGTGGACGAGAAGAGGAAGAACAAGAAGAAGAAGGAGAAGGAGGAGGAAAAAGTGGTGGACAACAATTGTTCCATTGGTCCAATTTGGCATATTTGGCCAAGATTATGTCCAATGTCTAAAACACATTCTCGCCACACTGCTCATCTACTTTGCCACTTGAATTTGGCCAAATTCTGCCCGCTTTTCGCTCACAATGGAAAGCAAGTGGGCCAAATTGATTGGCCCACTTGCTTCTTCCTCTTCTCACTCTCGCCAAGTGAGCATTCCCATTCACCAAAGCAAAGTTTTGCCTCCATGTGGGCGCCAAGAGGATGTTGTTCCTTAGCGTTAGAGAGTGTGTATATTCTCGTGTATATTCTCGCCACTCAATAGGACGCTGCTGCAACACTAGAAAGCATGCCATTGAGAAACCACGAAACCGGAAGTTCTGCAACTTTCGCCTCCACCCGCCAAGTGTTGGCCATTCTTTCGCAAGCAAGGCGGCACATTTGGAGCACGTGCTGCTACTTCAGCCGCAATTGTTCCTCGTCGGTGCTTGTGTAGCACACAGTTGGAGTGCACTTTTCGCCAGTGGAACCAGCTAGACCATAGGAGTGAGTGGGCGAGATTTTCGGCCAGAAGTGCCATAAGCAGTCGCATTCAAGAGCAACTTTTTATCTCTCTCTCTTTGGGCCGCTCTTTGAGGGGATCTGCCGGGGAGTGTCTGTGATGCCAAGTGGGAGCCATGCAAAAAGTGTGGCCATTTGGAGTTGCAAAATCAGCGCCCAGAGTGGAGGAGCCGTCTCGCTGTGTGTGGCAACACTTTGGTCTCTCTCTCTCAGTCCATGACTCTAACAGCTGCCGTCCATGTCCGGCCGCTTGTTTGGAGTCCTGCTGGAAAGGGCTAAGGCGAAATAGATGGAGAGCCGGGCCGAACTCTTCCAGTCTAACGCGTTTTTATTGGATTGTCGTTGCGTGCGGGCCGCATATTAGGGTGGCCGCACAGAGAGGCGTACACACACACTTGGACGAGCAGGCGCGCATAGCGACAAAATCAATCGTTCGCTCTTCACTCGCTCGATGACCATTGGAATTTTTTCCAATGGTCCTCTTCTCTTGGCGAGCCAATGAAGAAGGAGGAAGATGGCTCCAAGTGATTCTCCTGCTTGGATTATTCCCGGCCTGCAAAAATCACCAGAGGCCGCCCTCTGAGGCCTATGCCTGATGCGCTGATTTTTGACTAGGGCACATGAAACTGGCGCCCCAAACGACTTTGGCCATCCATTTGCATCTCCAAATCACTTGGAGGCAGCATAATTTCGTGGCCAGCTCGCCTTGTGGCCAGTGTCTGTTGCATAGAGTTTCTCATGGAGGCACAAAGAGGAAGAAAACGAGCAGATTTAGCCCGCAACACAATGGCTCTGGCAACTGTTTTATTCCCTCGCCGAGGCTATAAAAATGGACCCTCTCTCCTGGGAGCAAATACCATGCCATCTAGCCGTGTCTGTGGCCCTCGCTGGTGGCCCCAACCAGCGAGGGGCGACCACGCGGCTGGTCTTGGGTCACAAGTTGCACCGAGTGGGCGGGAGTCAGTCATGCAGAGCGGCCGGCCGGCTGGCTGCAAGTTCATCCACTGGATCCCAGCTCCTGGCCAACGGAAAGTCTTTTCCACGCTTGTTGCAAGGCCACTCTTATTCCTCTCCAGAATCTTTCATGATTTGTTCCCACTCCTTCACGCGTGCCCACCCATTAAATCGGGCCCACACTCACACGTGATCTCTGGCCCAACGGACTGGCCCACGCAAATGCACACTCGCGCGCTTATACAATACAGTCTGCACACTGTCCACTGTCCGCCAAAAATACGGTTACAAATTTGTCTGCAGCGCTGCGCAGAAATGTAACCGTATTTTTGACGCCCAGTGTCCACATTGCACTTGCCGCACACTCTCCAATGTGACTGTCTGGGCCCGTTTCATAACCAAAACAATGTTTTTGCCTGGAAAATGCAGGATTCTCGCCCACTTGCTCTCGACTAACTCTTGTCACAACTCCCCAACACACTCAACACACTCAACAAACAACCAAAACAAGGTCTGTCTCTGGAGAGACTGTCCAAATACTATTTCGGGCCCGACTTTTGGTTCGTCCTGCTGGCCCGAGTCTTCTTCCTGGCCTGGTGGTTGATCGTTGGTCTTTCCCACCAAAGCGAAGGAGTCCAACAGACTGACCCCGCCGATGGACCACCAGCGGCGAGCTCGACATCATTGGGAGTTGGTTCATTCTTGCGCACAGCCAACAGGCTCAACTCAAGGCTCAAAGCGTGGCTCCCATTCAGTCGGACTAGTTTCATCAAAATTCTCCTCATCTTGGCCTACGCCCAAATGCTCATCCAACAGATGGACAACCGCCAGAGTCTCACTGCGGCCGGCTCGATGGCCAATCTGCTCACAGACGAACAGGCAAAGGCTGAGGATGGACTAGCTCTCTTTGGCCGGCCCTCTTCTTCCGTCGGCGGCGCTCAAACAGAAGAGACTGGCTGTTGTCTGGCCCAGCAAAAGAGGAGGACTAATTCCCTGGGCCAATTGGAGGAGAACAGCGCCGGTTTGGTGGAGTCGACCATTGGTTGGCTGTCGTGCGTTTGGTCAAGTGCACGCGCTTGCTCTAAGGCGAACGAGCGCGCCCTAGACACTGTCTCGGACTCGAGGGGACCAAGCGGCTGGTTCTCAATTTTGTGGAAAATCACCGACTTTATACTGGCCATCCTTAGCTCACTCTTGGCCAGCCTCTTTGCCCTTATTCTGTTTGCTGTCAACAAGCTTGCCGGGCTGCCCAAAGTGGCCCACTCGGTCTACTTCGTCTGGTTGTCGAGATGGCGCTCGCCCATAATCCAGCGGCTCATGCAATCGATGCTGGTCCAGCTCTACTACATTGGCTCCCTGTTGCTTGACGACTACGAAATGGAGGAATAAATGGAGGGCAAAAGATTTAGATTTTCATCTAAATTTGAATCTGAAATGCTCAAACAATTTGGACACTCTCTGGAGGTGCCTCTCAGCTCAAATAGAATTGGGGATTGTTCCCCATTTGTCGTGTATCCTCTCTCTCTCTCGCTTGTTGACACTCTTTCCTCGGCCTCCTCTCGACACTAAATGCTAAATATGGATTCTCCAACTCCTCCTCTTTGTCTCACTTTCATTGCCTCACAAATTTGCCCATGTTTACGTGCCTGTTTGCCCACCCAAAAGGGGCCAAATGATGTCAGAAAAAGTGCATTGTTTTGCCTGGCCGCTGCACAGCATTGGGCACACACTCGAGCGCGCTCTGCTCGCACTGGCCGACCTCATGCAGTACAGTCTCTCGCGAGGAACACAGTCTTCTGAACACTGCATGAACCGCAGCCCCGCATGAAGGCAATGGAAACTCTTGGCCCACACCTAAGGGCACTCTGGATCTCCCTCGACTGCTGCTTAGCCCAAGTGCAATAAATATATCTCCCAATATATTCTCCCTCATGCACTTCTGTTTCCTGCGACCAGTTGTTGCTTCGGATTTCCGGATTTTCGGCGCCTCTTTTATGTTTTCACTTTGCGAATTTACGATCCTCAAGTGGTCGTTTCTCAGCCGAGCTGCTCATTCATTATTCTGGCTGAGAGGCTTTTGTCGCCCAGCAAAAGAGCAGCACCTGAGCAGCAGACTGGGGCCCAAAATCAAGTGGAGCCCAATTCGGGGGATACTTTCCACTTGGAAAGTATCTCTGTCTGGCGCCACTTCCGGCGGGCCATTTGTCTTGTCGGCGGTGGCGAGCTTCCTAAGCTTGCAGAGGATGCGTCGTCTGGAGGCGGAAGGAGTGCGCCTCCAGTGTGGGAGTGTGGCCGGCAGAGTGGGGCTAATGGGCGCGTGTTCCAGAGGCAAGGATTGGGGGGCTTGGAATAGGGCGGCCAATATTGTTCACACGAGAAGAGCTGAGCGGCAGACTGCTGCTGCTGCTGGTGCAGAGCATGCACAAGTGACAGCACAAAGGAGAAAGATGATCGGCCGCTCCATTTGACTTTCGGTAATTTATTGCCTCCAGCTCATCGATCAGCAGCAACCATTTGGGACGAGCTTTGGGGGCGCCACACAAAGCTCGGCGGGCAGCGCGCCAGAAGGAGGAGGGGCCCAAGTGCAATGATCGGCCGACGCTTTCAGGTGCCGCCTTGGGGCGCCGCTCTTGGGCCGCGGCTCATCTCTGGCCGATAATGATTTTCTCGCCGCCAATCGTGGCCCCCTTCTCGCCTGGCTTTGGGGCGGCGGCGGCGGCCCAAAGCCAGCGGGTCGGCCCGGCGAGCTCCAAAGCGGCTGGCGAGTGTTGCAAATTGTTCCCGCCCGAGCTGGGTCCATTTTGTTCCCCTTTATCAGGGCGGCAAATCTGGCCAGACTGGATGATGACGTCGGCGGCGAGCCAGTGGGCGCGGCTTGGCGGCGGCGGCGGCGGCGGCGTCTTGGCGGCTGGACAGTGGCCGGCGAGGCTGAGGCTGTGGGGCAGTGGGCGCGTGGGGGACAGTGTGCGGTGCATGTCGCGGTGGTGTTTGTGTGCGGCGCGTTGCGAGTGCCTTCCAGCTCGCAGTGCGCGGGTTCTGCAGAGAGTGTGTGCGGCACACAGTGTGCCGCAGACAGTCTGCGGCGCTCTCATGCAGCGCCGAACGTCGTCGCACAATCGCACATTGCCAATTGTCATCCACACGCATCCAGCACACACAAACAAGAGAAACTCATCCACAACAAAGGCCCCTCCTCGGCCAAGCTTCGGCCGGCGCGCCACATTTGTTGGCCACATTTCAATTAAGACCCCAGAGGCGCGACTCGGCGCCCCAATTGATCCGTGGCCGCCACCGCCGGGCCAGTTGTGTTCCGCCGCGGGCGAGCTGCCGGGCGACTGGCTGCCGAGCGGGCGCGCCCCGTGCCCAAACGAAGCGTGGCGAAGTGCCCGCAAGTGCGCCAGATCATTTGTTGCTCCACTAGTTTGGCCCTAGAGAGCGGTGCCCGTTCTGCCTTGCGGCCCCTCCTTGCAGTGCTCGCCCCGCGGAACATTGTAAACTCTGTCCCACCGTGACAATGGGCCTCAAACAGCCCCCTGCAATCCGCTGGGCCTGCGACCACACGAGGGAATCATAGTCATCATCAGCGCCCCAAGTCGAGTCTCAGCCAGCGGCCACATACACTCGCTGGCGGCGAGATGAAGTCCATCGGCCAGATGAAATGTGTAATTCAAATTAACTTGCCTCCAATCTGGCCCCTTGTGGACAATCTGGAGCCAGAGATTAGCATCTGAGTGCGGCCTACACACTTTACGCTCGTGCGCGTCTCTGTGCGTGTCTGTGTGCGCGCGGGGGCTCAGCTTTGGCGAAAAATGCCCATTTTTCTCCCGCTGCCCAACACACAGTTGTTCCTTTCTGTGAACTTGAAACGCCACTCACTCGGCGCTCGAGTGCAAAGCGCGCACAGTGCTCACTGCTCTCTACTGCCTAGTGCTCATTGCTCACTGCTTAGTGCTCAGCACTACTTCTTAGTGCAAAGTGCGCCCCAACGAGCAGCCAAGTGAGGCGCCAAACTGGCCTCTTATCTCCACTTGGTGCTCTCGCTTGGCGCTTGCAGCCTTCGCTTGCAGCTTTTGCTCGCCTGCAGCGCGCCAGTCCAACTCCAAAGATGGATGCATCACGCGGCCGAGTTCCATTGTTTCTCCTGTTGCTCGTCGCGCGCCACACGAGGCCAGGCCCGCTTGGAACACGCTCGCGGATTACCCAGCGCCAATTGGCAAGCTAGTTGAGACATTTTTGGGGGCCCCTCTTGCGTGGCGAGCCGAGCACAATGCGCCGCACACAGTCTCTGTTGCACGGCGCACAGTTTGCGCGATGCAAGCTTAGCCCAAGCGCCGCAGAGTGTTCGTAGCAGAGCTCACGGGCCACAGTCCCTTCCCAGTGGCACTCCTTTGGCCGCTACTCTTGTTGCTGTAGACTTACGATACACACTAGGTCCTACACACTAGCTCTAATCTGAGCTAATCCACAGAAGCCGCCCGTTTGTCTGCCAGCGTGGCTGCAGTGGCTCAGCACTGAGCGCGCAGTTGCCATGACAAGACACGAGTGTGGAGTATGATTGGGGCGAAAATTGTCCAATTTAGCGGCCCTGCTCGGGCCCTCGTGTGTGGCTAATTGATAATTCGGAGATAATTGCGCCCAAGTGTTCGAAGGGCCACCCAAGAGTTGCACACAGTCTCGGACAAGGAGCCTTCTGAACTGGCCCTCTGGACTGGCCCGCAAACAACAAACCGAACGGCGATCGCGCGCAACAACCACTGCTCCTTAGGTCAGCCCCCACGCACAAAGCGTCGAACTCCTGCAGACAGACCGATGCCGCGCACTGAGCTGGCACAATCCTTTGGCGCTCACTTCACTTTTGCACCTCACTCCCAATCGACTGCTTAAACGTGCCCAAACAAACAGACTGCCCACCACTGCTCACAAGCAGCCCACTCCTGCCCACTGCAGAGCCCTTTGTAAACTGGCCCAATCTGGACCCATCAGGGCGATCATCATTAATCATGGTGGCGCCTTTGGTGTGCTTCCTCTGGCTCTGCGGCGATCTGTGTGTGTGGCGCGGACAGCGCTCGCTCTAGGCGCACCTCCAGCGACGACAATCCGGCCAGAAAATGGATATCCGGCCCAACAGGGGCCTTCCAGACTGGAAGCTCCAGCAGCCGCCTATTCGGGCGGCCAGTGCGTCCACATTGCGGCAAAGAGTGGCCAGCCACCAATTGCAGACTACTGGCCGGCGGTTTGTTGCAATAAGCTGTCGAGGATTGCGCAATCCGGCCGCTTTGGACAGTCCATTGCAAGAGTGCGGCCACCTCGAGTGGTTGCCCGGCGGGCCGCCAGGTGGCGCTGGTGTGCGTGCGAGATAACATGCGCAGAGGAGCACAGACTGGGGCCCCCAGAGAGTTGCTTGTGCGCCTGCGCCGCCAGCAACCAAGGCGCTAGGTGCCCTTTGAAAAGCGGCCGGGCAATTGTTTCGCCTGCTTGGGCGCAACAATATGAAATAAGAATTTGAATTCGGCTCATTGCGGCTTGGCAATGAGAGCGCGCGAGTTGCGCTAGTTGTGCGTTAGGAGTAGCAGTTTAGTAGGTTTAGCAGTAGTGGTAGTAGGCTGATGGTGGGAGATTGTTGGCGTGTTGCTGAGCAGAGTCAGAGGCAGTAGTAGAGGCAGCAATAGAGGCAGTAGTAGAGACAGTAGAAGAGACAGAAACAGAGGCGGCAACAAAGGAGGAAACATTTGGATCAAACAGTTTGATTTGTTCTCCTGCCAGCAAGGAGGCGTCTTGTTGTTCCATTTGCTCCTCTGAGGCATTCACTTTTCAGACCTAGTCTCTGTCTGGTTGGTGTGCGCGAGCGAGCATTTGTTTGGCCAGATTTTGAGGCTCAACATTGTGTGAAAGAGAAACAGAGGAAAAAGAGAAGAAACAGCGAGAGAGAAGAGGAGAATTTTCCAGACCACGAGCTCGCATTTGGGCTCACTTGCAACTGTGTCTCTGTGGGACTCAGTAGCAGCAGCCAATTGGTGTGATCACTTATTAGCTTAGCTTGGGGAGCACTTTTCACCCCTTTGCTCATCTCTCGTCTTGGTGGGCGTCAAGCTGACGAGCTGGACTGGCGACAAAAAGAGGCTTTGGGCGAGCAGAAGTGGCGAAAGGCTAGCTCTTTTAATACTTTTTAAGCGAGAGAAAGTGGAAGCAGATCTTGCCAGAAGTGCGAGAGTTTAGGATTGTTGTCGAGCGAAACGAGAAGGATTTTGCGGAAAATTAAGTAATTTAGCAATTTTTCTCAAAGTTTCCATGAGGAAAAATCTTGCAGAAAATCCGCCAGGCAAATTCGAGCAAGAAGACACAAACCTGTACAAATCTGTACAAATCTGCGCAAATCTACAAAAATCTGCTCAAATCCTTATTAATTGTTGTTGGAGTCAAGCCAGCTGGCTGGCCTAGTATCCTAAGCTGAGTTTTAAGAAAGAGCGCAGAGAGAGAGAAAGAAATAAGAGACAAAATATGATCGGCTGAAAAGCGCAGTGGGCCAGAGAGAAGCAGCAAGGTCGTCTCGTGTCGTCGAGTGTTTGGGCGCAGATTAGGGTCGGCAAGTGAGGCGAGCAGGAGGCTTATTTGGTGCCAAGTTTGGCCGAGTTTCCAGAGCTTAGGAGGCGCGAGATTGTTCCAACATTTCGGACACCTCGGGCGAGCTTTAAGGTTGCAGAAGGGCGACAGTTTGAGGTGTTTGGAGACAGATTTTTAGGCTTTCTGGGTGAAAATCTGTTTGAGCGAAAGTGTTGAGAAGCTTTCACTGTTTGAGTGTTGAGGACCACCGCTTGGCGGGCAGATTTTTGAGATTGCGGCGGCTCGGCCAGTGGACTTTGGGGCGCAACTAAGGTGGAAGAACACACAGAGAGTGGTTGCTTGGAGCTTGTTGGAGACTGTTGAGCTTGAAATAAGTGCGATGAGTTTGAAGTACATGCACCAAAATCAACAACAACAACAACAGTCATCGGAAGAGATCGTGGCAAGTTCAAGGTTGTTGATTGGGAGCAACGAGCAACAAGAGAACAGACGAGAGAAGAATGCAGAGCAGAGCAAGAGGCAATCTTTTCAAGAGCAGAAAAGGCAACAGAGTGGCGGCCTGCAGGTGAGAAAAGAGGCCCAAGAGGAGAGGTCGAACCAGTGGAAGAGCAGCCAAGAGAGCAGGAAGTCGAACGCGTGCAAGTTGGCGCCCACAAACACCGGCAGCGAGCAGCTGGAGAAGCTTGAGAGGCGGGCCCCCAAGGAGGCCAGAGTGGTGCGACGAGATCGAGAGCAGGCCCCAAGCGTTGAGGCGCGGGCGGAAGCGGAAGCGGAAACGAACCTCGGCCACAGTCAGCGGGCGGCGGGGGCCAAGGAGCAACAGTCGCAGCAGTCGCAAGGGTTGGCGGCCAGCCCCAAGAGCTGCGGCACCGGCGACAGACTGTTGCAGGCGGAACAGAACCAGCAGCAGCAGCAGCAGCAGCACAAGCGGAACAAGAGCAGCAAGAGCGCAAAGAGCCAGCCGAAGAGTGGCCACAAAATGGGCGCCGCGACGGCAATCAACGGCAACCAGCTGGAACAGTTGGCGGGCGCCACAAACGCGCACCCAAATGGGCCCGAAAGCATGAGCAGCAACGGCAACAGTCCCCAGCTGCTGGTGGGCGGCAACTGCGCCGAGCTCGCCGCGCGAACCAATGGGGCTCAGCTGGGCGCCAAGACGCCGGCGGAGAACGGCAAGCTGGCGGAGAGTGCCGGCGGGCCGGAAGTGGCGGCTGGCGGCGAGCAGACGAACGGGCGGCCGGCCGAGGGGCAGCAGCAGCAGATGCTGGCAATGCTGGCCCGCGACCACAGGCAGGAGCAGCCGCTGGAGACGACTGGCTGCGGCGGCCCGGCGGGCTCGGCGGCTGGCGAGCACCAGCAGCAGAGCCGCGACCAGCACCTGGCCGGCCTGGCCGCCGACCACGCCCACGGGGCGCCGGAAGAGGAGGGCGCCGAGCAGGAGGAGGAGGAGGAGGAGGAGGAGGACGGGGCCGCTTCCTGTGAGGGCCGCAAGATGTTCGTGGGCGGCCTCTCGTGGCAGACGACGGGCGAGGGTTTGCGCGACTACTTCGGCAAGTTCGGCCAGATCGTCGAGGCCATGATCATGAACGATCCGGCGACGCGCCGTTCCAGGTAAGTGTCAGCGGAGTTTGCGCTCTATCGTGTACAGTCTGGCATCTAAAGTCTGCCTCTCGGTTACGCCCACTCGATCTTGGGTGGGCGTGGCTCGGTTTCCCGCATCTGTGCAGTGACAATTGAATGGTGACTGCGGGTGCTGGGGAGCCGCGCCCACCTGCACTGGCGAACTTCGGGCCGCGCGCGCACGCGGGAGAGCCTTTGTTTACCTTTTTGTTTATGTTTTCGTTTGTGCTTTCTCGGCTGGGCTTTTGTTTGCGCTTTTGCTTCTAGCGTCTAGAGTCTAGACTCTGGACTCTCGGCCGGCGTTTGGGGGCGCCCCGTCGGCGCCGGTGGCCAGATTTGGCAAGGCGGGAAAAAATTAATAAATAAATAAATATCAACAGCGGCTGGATGGGGCTCTTCGCGGCCACTCATCGGGCGAGGCGCCGGCTGGGCGAGCTGGCGGCCGAGGGGCAGCCGTCGGGGCTTCGAAGGGCGACAATGCACCACAGGGCGACCTCGGGGGCGGAAGTTGGCGCTGGGCCGCCCGTCGGCGCACTCTGCCAGCGGGCCGGCCGATGATGGATAGCGAGCGGCGCGGGGGCTGAGTGCTGGCCCCACAAATGAAGCAAATGAGGGGCCCGATGCGGCGGCATCGGTGGCCGGGGAATTAATGAATCCTTTGGCCGCGCAAAGGAAGGCCGAATGATCGATGCGTCCGGCCGGCCTCGTCGCGCTGGCCCGCCGCCAACTCGGGGTGGCAGCGCGCTGGATGTCGCCCAGTGGGCCTCGCGCGGCCGGGGACAAGGTCTGGCCGAGTGGCGGCCCACTTGCAGCCGAGCGGCGCGGCCCAAATGGAAGTGGGCCCAAGACGGGGCATTGTTGTGGCCGCGGACTGCCTCTGGCTGTGGCTAGGGGCGAGTTTGGCCGCCGACGTTTGGCAGCGGCCCCAAACGGAAGGGCGCCACAAGCCAACTCGAGGCGGACCAAGCGCCAAGAGTGGCGCCAAATCTGGCCAGTTTGTGGCGAGTGAGCACCAGAGACTAGCTGCGGGCCGGCTGCTTGTCCCTCTCAAGCTGTCCAAGTGGTTTGCTCCCAGAGGTTAGCTCTGTTGCGAAGGCAGTCGAACGACAAGTTGAACAGAAATCCAATTAGCAGCGGGCACAGATTAGCCGCCGCGGCCCAGCACCAATTGGGCCTCGATGTTGGCCAATTTGTGGGCCACTGTTTGCCTGCCGTCTGGGCCGAGTGGCTGAGCTTGCGGCTGGCCCAAAGCGAGCAGATTGGCCCCACACACAAACCGAACACAGTCGCCCCCAAAGCTTGGCGAGCGGGCAAACTCTTGGACCAAACTCGAAACTGCGAGCTCGCCCTGATCGATTGCGGCCAAACCTGCGCTCCTGTGCACCAGCGAGCAAGTTTCCAGCTTAGCACTGGAGCAGCTGAAGCAAAGGCGAAACTGCAACTCTCTTCGGCTTCCATTTCCGCTTCCACCTCTTCCAAGTTCGGCATCTCAGCTTTCGAGCGGCTAGAGCAGAGCGTGCAGCTTGAAGCTAACCAGAAACTGAGTCTAAAACTGAGACTGAAGCGAACACTGAAACTAAAACTAACTAACGCGAACAACAACCTCTCCTCCTTCACGGAAAACTTTCCTTCATCGCCACTCGAACAAAAGGGGCTTCGGATTTGTCACATTCGCTGATGCTTCAAGTGTGGAAAAAGTCCTAGAGACTGGCCCACACGAATTGGACGGCAAGAAGGTGGACCCCAAAATTGCGTTCCCAAAACGAGCGAACCCAAAGGTGAGTGTGCCCGCCAGACTGTTGGCGGGACTGTGTGTGTGTGTGTCTCAAAACTCTGCAACTCGGCAACTAGACAGTGTCTCGGCGAGTCACCAGTTTCCACTTCCAAAGCGGAAGTGGCCCAGACAAAATCTCCCAAGAGGCGTCCAAATTGAGCCGCGCACTTAGCTCGTCGGAGATTGGCCAAAACTGGTCGGAGATTGCAAAGATTAGCACCAATTCGACGACCGTCTTCTCGAGGACATTTTTCTTTCCACCATCGAAGAGGGAGAGCAGCTTTGTCTCTGTAAATTTTTCTCCGCAAAAAGTAACACTCTTTCCTCTTTGTCTGGGCGGAAAAGAGGAAAGTCTTTCTCCTGCTTCTGCACACCTTTTCCAGTGAGAGTGTCTGGACTGTATTCGGGCTCTTCATGCGACCCAAAAGTGTCAGAGACTAGCTCAATCGAGCAGCGTTGCCTCTCAAGTTGAGAGTCTCAACCAGAGTTCTACGCAACAGTTGCGACGATCAGGACAACTTGGTCACCTTTCCAGCTTATTTTGCCCAATTTTTGCCCAAGTTTCGTCCTATTTTCACCGAAAAAAGCTCAAAAGACACTCGCCCAAAGGCTCGCCGATCGACTTCCGGCCGATTGGGCTGGCGAAGGAGGTTGGCGAGCTCGCGCTGGTTGAGCAGAGGACGAGCAGGAATCGATGTGGGTTGCGAGCGGGCGGGGCTAGTGCGTGTGGTGTTTGTGGCAAATCGGGCGCCAAATTGCCGCCCACCCGAAAGCAATGCATTAAACATTAGCCGCCGGCGAGCGTGCCATCCTTTCGAGTTGGGGCCGCCCACTCGCTTGATGCTGGCGAGCTGCAAAAGTGGCCCGAAGTTGCGGGCCAGAAGTCTTCTTTCTAGCTCGCTGGCAACGTTGCACAGACTTCTGGAGCCCAACTGGAACCTAAGCGAGCGACTGAGGCCAAGCTAAGCCCGAGCGGAAGCGGCCCACTTCGGACGCGCCCACTCGGAGCACACAAATGGGGGCGGGGCTGGTCTATGGCGCAGGCTCGCCACTGGCCAGCCAGCAGAGGGCCATGACTGTTTGGGGGCCATTCATTAAGTTTAATTGTTTTCTTGCCTAATGATTTGAAATGATGACTGGGGCGCGCGGCCAGGCCCAGGCAGGCCGGCAGGCGAGGGCCCTTAGCTTGGGGCCCATTTGCAAGGCGGGCAATTAGTGTTGTCGCGGGCGGGCGGCCAGCCACTCGCACGCCTTAGGTCAGGAGGCGGCGCTTGGGCGACGCTCAGGCGACGCAGCAGAGGCCAATGTCATCGCTGGCCGCCCTCACCTGGCGAGCTGGCGCCGAGATTGCGTCCAGCAGGCTCGAGCTTGCCAGGAGCTTTCCAGGAGCTTGGTACGAGCTTGGCCAGCGGCGAGCGGCCAGCGGCAGTCTCTGGCGTTCGGGAGCGTCTGAGAGTGGTGCCTGCAACCGTTTCGACTAAATCGAGCGACAAGGCGGCCGCTGGCGCTCAAATGGCGCCCACCGCCGTTTGTCGCTCGTTAGCGTGGCGCAGACTAGCTCCGGCCGGCTCTCCAGCTTCTGGCTGCTCCTTAGGGCCGGCCCTAAGGAGCGGCCCCAAGTGCTGCTCTCCTTCCGGCGGGCTTTCCCAAAAGAGGAAGCACAGGCGCCGGAGCTGGTCTCTCGCAGGCTTGCGGCAAACTCGACTGGACAGGCAACAAATGCGCGCCTGGCCAGCAAACGACAAGCGGCTGATGAGCGCCGATCCATCTCGTTGCAGTGGCAGAAGTGGCCACTGCAACCAGACTCAACGGACGCTAAGAACTGGCCAGAGGAGAGCCCACTTTGCAGCGGGCAACCATCTTGAGCCGGCCAGGCAACTTCCGGCACTCTGTTGGCGCCCCAGTGGAGTGCCAGCAGAGCGCCTCTGCCTCTTCCTGTCGAAGTGTAATTATTTCTCGCCCGCCCGCTTTGTGTGTTTCTCTCTCGGTTGAAGAATTTGCCATCCAGAGCGGACGACTGTTGTTCTTGCGGATGGGGAGCAGCCGCCGGCGAGAGGCCACTGCTCACTACTTGCTGCTCACTGCCCACTAGCCACTGGCCACTACTTACTGCTGACTGCTCACCGCCAGCACTGAGCACTGAGCGCAATCTGGCCCGATTGCGATTGGGACTGGGATTGAGATTCGGCTGGCGAGCGGCTGCACTAAAGAGGCCGAAATTAATCGACTAGAGCGAACCAATAAAGGCCAGTCTTGAGGCTTGCGGCCAGGGCAGAGTGGGCCTGCTGTTTGGGCGGCCGATTTGCGGCCAGACTCAGCGCGAGCGGCCCGCATGGACCAGACCTTAGGGCGCCCACTGGAAAGGACGCCCACTGGTCCAGTGCTGCTCGAGCAAGCCGGCAACAATCCATCCAATTAAAGTGCACTCACACTCGGCCACTGAGCGCAGCTTGTCTCTGTCTCTCTTCTCGTCTGGCTGGCCGCCTGCTCTGTCCTGTGATCCTGCTCTTCCGCTTCCTCTTTGCTGCTCGGCTGCTCGAACTAGCGGGCGAACAATTCACACTTGGCTAGCCAGCCAGAATTGTCGCCGGCCGAAAATGGGCCGCAAAGGAGCAAACGAGCTGAGGGCGCCCCAAACAAACGTCAACTTTTATCGTCCCAAACGACACGAGAGATTAACCTCGAAATTTTATCCAAATGCACCGCCAATTTGCCCCCAACTCTTCTCCACTTTGAGCTCTCCATTTGCGCCTTCCTTGAGCGAGACTTTCGAGTGGAGGCTTGATTTTGCGCCAGCCATTGTCTCATCAGCAGACTGAGTTCAGTTCAGTTTAGTCCAATTCAGCTTAGCTCTATCCAGTTGGGCAGCATGAGAGAGTGAGAGAGAAAATGCGCCTCAAAGCAAGGCGTACAGAATGCAGAGTGCAGAGTGCGAATTGCAAACTGTGAACTGCAAATCCGAAGTGCAAACTGCAAACTGCAAAGGTAGAGAAACATGACACAGTGGCTAACTCGTTCGCACCATTTCGGCCAATCTTCCACCCAATCCACAACAACAACAACAACTGGCCGGCGCCCAAACGGCAACAACGCAGGTGGTCACCCGGACCAAAAAGGTCTTCGTGGGCGGACTCTCAGCACAAACGACGCTCGACGACGTTCGGGGCTACTTCGAACAGTTCGGCCTGGTAAGTAGAGTTAACGGGAAGCCCGTCTGGTTGCTTGGCGAGCTGAAGGTTAGCTCGACTGGCTAGCTCGACTGGCCCATGCGGGAGGGGAACTACATTGAATTGGACACAACATCTAACCTGGGCCTCATTTGACGGGCTCATGATTCGGCACCAACACCAAACACCGAACACCAAACACAAAACACAAAATGAAAGATCGAAGACGCAATGCTGATGTTTGACAAGCAAACAAATCGACATAGAGGTAAGTTTGGGCCACCCTTTTCGAGTGGCCAGTTGTGCGAGTGGGACGAGCAGCGCCGCAGACTGTCTCTGCTGGGAGATAGTGTTGTGCATTGTGCATTGTGCGTTGTGCATTGTGCATTGTGTGTTGTAGACTGTGTTGTGCGAGTCCAGAGCGCAAAAGCCCACAGAAATGCGCACAGGTGTTTGCGCGCTGTGTGAACCTGCAACTCGCGAGCGCCGCCCTCTGCTCGCCGGATGTCGCTTGGTGGCGGCACTTTCCGATCTCTGCTGGCCGCTTTCCGCCGCCCACCCAATGCTCGTCCACCACAGAGAGCCGCGCGGCCACTCTCAGTCGAGGGGCGACCAAAGGTTGTCGCTGGCCGGCCGCAACTGGGAACCAAGTGGAGCATCTTTTGTTTCTTCCTCCGCCGGCCCCAATTGGTCGCCCTCCAGCTGGTCAACCTCCCAGCTCGGCCGGAACACTTAAGGCTCGCTGTCTCGACCTGCCAGGCCGCAACGCACGACAAACAGCCACAGGAAAGCCCCACAGAGCCAAGGAAAGCAAAGGGGGGCGTGTTCGGACCACTGGCCGCTCGAGCCTTCCGCTTGGGCTTGTGGGCCTTGTTTTGGGGGCGGCAAAGGCGGGCGAGCGCCAGTGGAATCGGACGCCGAATCGATCACCGGATGGACGAGCGAGGGGCGAGCCGCAGCAGAGAGAGTGGCTGGCGAGCGGAGCCGGCCAGAGACTAGCCATGGGGCGGCCCAGCGCCCCACGACAGTCAGTGGGGCAACAAGCGGCGCCGGTGGTCCAATGAACTGATTTGGCAGGCAAATATTAATAATAATACCACCGCGAGGAGTAATAACAATAATAATAGTAATAGCGGTTGTGATAAAATAACGCCCAAGTGTCGGGGCCCATTCACGTCAAGGGGCCGTTGTGGGGGCGCTTGTTGTTGTTATCTATCCATCTCGACGGTTCCAGGCCGGGGCTAGTCTTCTCTGGCCGGACGCTCGGGGCTTTGAGCTAGAGGCTTTGAGCTGGCCGGCCGGCCGGTGGGCACAATGAATGGGGGGCGGTGGAGCTGAGGGCGCCTCGCTCGTGCAAGCAACGGGCGCTGGCCAATGGGCTGTGGGCGCTAAGGGCAGACTGCAGTGTAGTGCGTGGTGGTAGTGCATGCAGTGTGCAGTGACTGCACACTGCACACTGCATGCAGCGCGCAGTGCAGACGGCTTCTTGTTATCGTGCGAGCGGCGTGTGCGTGTTTGGGCCCCTTTCAGTGGGCAAAGGCCGCCCCTTAGGGCCAACAAAAGCGCAACGCCGAGACAACAATGAACACTTGGCGTGACTGGGCCGACTTTTTGCCCGGCCGCACTTTGCAGCCTCGAAGAGTTTCTCGTGCGGCCAAACAGAGAGAGAGAGAGAGAGACACACAGGCAGACACACGAACTGCGGGCGGCCACCAAATGACAAGCAGTCAATTTTTTCTTGTCCGCCACAGACACGCGTCCCACTGGCCGCCCGTGGCCATGGAGGCGGCCCGATCGAGTGTCAGCCTGTGGGAGTCTAGCCTCTAGCTGTGGAAGCGGCCGTTGAGTCGGCGCTCGCTTGTTGGGCCGATGAAAAGGGCCGCCAAACTGGAGGCTTATCTCTACTCGTTGGGGCGCCCAAGCTTGCGGTTATCTAGTTCCCGTGCCAACAAACTTTGCCTCCACGAGCTCACTGCGAGTTTGCAAGTCGGCAAGTCGGCAAGTCGGCGTGTCGGCACCTGTTTGAGTGGGCCGCCCGTCTTCTGCTGCAGAGGCTGGGCAGCCAGTGGGCTGGATGGGGGCGCGGACAAGCTGCGCTGGAGGGCGGCCAGTTGGCGACAAATCGGGCCACAATTAGGCGCCGGGAAGGGTGGCAGAAGTATGGAAACGGGTGGGCGCTTGATGGCGGGGCGCCCCACACGCAGACGGGCGGGATCATTAAATTGTTGCCGCCGTTTGTTGCGGCCGCCAGCCGCTAATGATATGGCACCGGCGCCCCGCCTGCGAGGGCCGGCAATTTGGCGTCTTCTGGCGCGCCAGAAGACGTCTCGGGTGCGTGGGGGCGCTTTGGGGGCGTCTTGAGGGTGCCTTTGGGCCCCAAAGTCTGGCGCTTAGGGCGCACATGCAGGAGCGTGTTTGGGTCTGTCCAGAGAGCAGTGCTTTGCGAGCGCGCAGAGCAGTGCAGTGGCGGCCAACAAAGCGCGAGACAGTCTGCCGCCCACAGTCTGCCGCACACTGCTGGCCGCTCGCTGCTCGCTACTGCTCGTTGTGCGCTCGCCGCCCAAATGGCATGCGAGGAGGCTCCACTGGAATCGTTTGCGCTTGAGCGGCTGGCCCATTCGCGAGACTCGCCGGCGTCTTGGCGTGCAATTGAAAGTTGCCCTCGCAACTCGCCTCTGGCCAGCCGGCGGCCATTGTGTGCCGCCTCTGGACGGGCGGCGAGCGCGCAAAAGGCGCCCCGAGAGCAAAAAGACCAACTGGCGCCCCAAAGACAATTGCAACCTCCCACTGGCTGCACTTCCGCCGCCGCTGCGGGAGACAGACGGCCGGCTGAGAGCTGGTGGCTGGTGGCTGGTGGCAAGCTTGGAGCTTGCAGTTTCGAGCTTGGGGCTTCCAGAGAGCTTGGAGAGAGCTGAGAGCTTGCAGAGAGCTTGCAAAGAGCTGAGAGCGAGCTTGGAGGCCGCTCAATTTGTTTCCCGCCCGCCCGCCTGGACAGTGGCCGGCCGCAGACTGGGTGTAGTGAGCGCGCCAGTGGGCCCACCAGTTTCCATTATCGTCAATGTGCCTGTTCGCGTCTCTCCGGCTGAGTGTTGTCGGCGCGCTCGGTGCAACTGTCGAGTGATAACAGATTGCCGTTCCACCTCGGCTGCATCCCGGCGAGCTTGGGGCGCACATTCAAATGAGAGTTCAACGAGAAACCGAGCTGGCCTCTTTGGGCGCACTCTCCCGGTCCAATCGAGTGGCTTTGTCGCTCGAATCGCGATAAGAAGCGCCCGACGAGCGGCCCAAATTCATCATCGGCCGCGCACACAAGGCCCACAGGAGACAGTGTGCCCCGCAGACAGTCTGCAATGGGCGCAACTGGGCGCAACTGGGCGCAACTTGGGCGGCTCACTTGGGCCGCAAAAGGCCCACTCGCAAAGAGCAAATTGGCGCCCACCGGGCCCAAATGGACACCAAGCACTCCACCTAAGCTCAACCAGCATCAACAGCCAACATCCAGTGCTCGCACAAAAAGCCTCACCGCAAGCAGGCTGGCCCCTATTTTTGGCCCCGAGCGAATTTTAAATTAATTGGCGAAAGTGGCGCCAGTTGATTGTGTTTGGGGCGGCCCCACTTTGCACGCCGGCCGGCAAAATGCGGCACAAATATCGTGCAAAAAACGATCAGACAAAAAGTGCACCGACTCTGTTTGTTTTGGCCGCCAAGGGCCGCCTGTGGCCCCAAGCTGCTCGCAGTCCATTCTCGTTTGCCGTTTTGTTGCCCATTGGTGGTTGCCTTTTGGCTTGGTTGTTGCCTTTCGGTTGTTGCCCATTGGTTGTTGCCCATTGGTTGTTGCCGTTCGTCGAGCTCGGAACAGCCAGTCTCTGGGCCTGGTGGGCGCCCCAAGCTCGGGCCTGAAAGCGCCAAGTCGCTATAGTGAAGTTGGCGGCGAATGTAAATTGCGGGCCGGGCAGCTGTTGTGTGCGTGGCTCTCAGTGCGTTCAGTGGGCGCCCAGTGCTCAGTGCGCGTTTTCTGCATTGCTTCCACATTGTTGTGTGCGCGCCCCCGACACTTAGGGCCCGACGCTTAGGGCCAACCGGCCGCCCATTCTGCAGCAAAACAACAACAACACGCACGCCCACCAACCCAAACGGCTGCAACTCAATCGGGCAAAATGCTATTTGTCACGCCGACAGTCGCGCTCGGGCCCTCACCATCGGCAGCTCATATTCAGTTTCCAGCCGGCCCACTTTCCGGCCAGAGCGCCAAGTAGAGCCCCCCCAAGCCTCCTCCATTGGCCGCATTTTAAACTCAGATCAAGTGGCCGCTTGCGCCGCCGGCCCTCTGCTCTGGCACCTAAGAGTGTGTGTTTTACTGGGAACTTGTCGAAAACCGTTCGGCCAGAGTTGGGCCGCAGCCAGTCTGTGAAGTTGCCCGCCTGGCAACTCGCGAACGGCCACCGGCAACTGGCAACTGGCCGCCAACTGGCGCCTGTGAAAAAGTGGCCCGCTCCTCGTGGGGCGCCGCTCAAAGCCAGCCTCCAGCGAGACTTGCACGAGCGGCACAAGCAAAGGGAACTGGCCCCAGTCTTAGGCCGATAACTTGCAGGAAGTTTAGGAGAAAAAATGATAAATTTGCCAACTGGCGCTGGCCGAGGGCGCCCACTTGGTCCCGTTTCTGTGCGGGCGCCGCTCACTGTCTGGGGGCGCTTGCAGTCGAGTTGGCGGCCACTCGCAGGCAGCTCTTGCAAGCCGGCCCTTAGCTCGCGCGGCTAAATGTCAACAGAGGCCGCCTGTTGGCCTCCAGTGCGCCCAGCAGACTGCGTGCGGCGCCAATTTTGAGCTCGAGTGGCGGCGGTCGTGTTGTGGTTTGGTGTAAATTAGACGCAGGCAAACGAGCGCGAGGCAAACGGGGGCGCCCTCCCCCCGTTTGCCAAGACAAACAATGGCCACTTATCGGATGAAAGGGGCGCGCGAAGAAGTGGCCGGCCAGCCAGTGGCGTCAGAGCTAAGCGTGGGAGCTAAGCGTGGGCGCCAACGAGCCGCCGAGCTGGCCAACTGCTCGGCTGCCGAGTTGCCGAGCTGCTCGACTACTCAACTGCTTAACTGAACTGCTTAACTGCCGAGCTGCCGAAGGGCCAAACTTACGAACCGAAGCGCCGAAGGAACAAATGAATAGATGAATAGATGAATGAATGGGCGGCCAAGAAGTGCTTGGGCGCCGGCTGGGCGAGCGCGACCGCCGCTAGTCTGCCAGCCAGTGTGGGGCCCCTGTGGCGGGCACAAAGTTGCGCCGGCTGAGTGGGGCCGTTCGTGTAATTGAAAACCAATTTTGCTAATGCATCAGCGGGCCGCGTCGACAGCCGCCCGGCAGACTGGGCGCGGCGGCGCCAACCAGACAGCAGCTGAAGTCTCACGGTGGGCTCCATGTCGCACGGACTGTGTTCGGGAGCGGCCCGCGTGCGCGGTTCGCCGCCGCCAGTGTCGCGTGCGGGCGCGCAGGCTGATTCTCCGCGTCGGCGCGGCCCGCAGCGGCCCCGCCCCCCAGTGCGAGTGGCGTCTGCCCGAACGGCCGCCGCCTCAATGCGCTTTAAAATGCAGCCTGCCTATAGGCAGGGCGCTGGCTGGGCGGCTCGTTGGGGCCCGTGAGTGAGACCATGGCCCTGCGTGTCCGGGCCAGAGGTCGTGCGAGTGTTCAGCGCCGCTCGGGGCTCGCTGGAGGGTGGCATTTTGAGCCACCGGCCGCCAATGGGCCGGTGGAATCTCGACTGCTCGAACAATCGGGCAATTTTTCAGCCGTCCCACTTCCGGCGCGCCACACTTGGGCGACAATCGATTTGGGCTCGAATTAATCGTCGCGCGAGACGTGGCCCTGCTGCTGCTTCTGCTTCTGCTTTGGCTGGTGCGGCTGGCGCCAATGGAATCCATGCTAATCGAGGCTTGCTCTTTGTCGTCGGAATTCGGCCGCCGCCGCTTTGGGGCGCCTCTGGAGGCCAAGTGGTGGAAAAATGCAGCCACAATTGTCCGCCGGAGACGCGTCGAGGGGCGAGGTTGGCGCTCGCGAGCGGCCAATTGAATTGGAAAAAGTTTCAAGTGTAACAATTGGATTTACAAATGATCGTGGGCGCGCCCCTGCGGCTCGCCTGGCACAATCTGCGCGAAACTGTGCCAGCAGCCACACTCTCTCAGGAAGGCTGCTGCCAGTTCAGCCCGCTCAGGAGGACCATCGATGGCGAGCTAGCCAGGAAACAAACAGGCCAGCTGGGCGGCAATCTGGGCCTCTGCTGCTGCTGCTGCCAGACAGTTGCCAACGAGGTGATCACAGTCTGGGGGCGGAAGGGGCGGCTGTTGGCGCGATTGAAATTCAATCGCCCGGCCGGAGGGCGCCCTGTGGGCCGGCCGCGCGAGCGCGTCTTTTAATTTTTGCCACACGGCCCCCGATTGGCCGGCCGGGCCGCCACCCAAACAGGCCACTTTGCGGGTCACGAGGCCGTCCAATGGCACTGGCCGGCCCAAAAGTGACCACAAACGAGGGGCCAGCAATTGAGTTAATGAATATTAATGTGGGCGCCGCTTTGGGCTGAGGCTGAGCTTGGTGCAGCTTGGCGCAGCTCGGCGTGTGGGCCTGGAACTGTTTCCGGCGGGGCGCCAGAGTATCGAGCTGCACGAGAGAGTATCGAGGCGCACGAGAGAGTGTCGAGGGCGGAGGACAGTCCATGGGGCGAGTGGGCCGCACGCACGAGAGGCCAATTTGATCGGCGTTTGGTTTAAAAGAGGAAAAATGGCGCCGCTTGGGCGGCCCACGCGAGCTGGTCTGCGGGACACGAGCCGCCTTTTGGCCGGCCAGAGTCAAGCGCAAAGTGTGCGCGCGTCTGCAGAGCGACCGAATCCCCGTTGAGCCGGCCTGAATATGCGGCGCTCGTGCTCGTGCTTAGCCTTGTGCTTAGACTTAGACTCGTGCTCGTGCTTGTCTCCGGCGGCCTGACACGAGCTCCCCCAGACAGACAGACTGGGGCGAGCTCGGAAATTCGAACCAACGCACGAGAGGAGCCCGCCCACTGTCTGCCGCCAGTGCTCCAGCGGGCGGGCGGCCGGCCAACGCGCAAAAAGCAATCCGGCTCGTCGGATAATTTGGCCACGCTCGCTTCCGCTCAAGCGGCCCCGCTCTCTGTCGGCTCTCAGTCCAAACGAGAGGTCGGCCTGGTCCAAATCTGGCCCCCAGCGAGAGGAGCTCCACACGCAGCGCACACTCGATTTAGTCGGCCGCCCATCATCTTGATCAGCGGCCGACAAACAGCCGCCCGCAAACAGGCCCCACAGACTGTGTGCGGACTGTGTGTGGACAGTCTACGCCCACTGGACGCCCGCTGGACGCCTCCATTGGGCTGACGAGCGCCGCCCACCCTTAGGGCCGGCGGAGGAAGATTATTAGGAGCGCCTTTTGTGTGTAACAATTCGACATCTCGCTCGCCGCCCGAGCTGGTCAACGCCGGCCAAGAGCCCACTTTGGCCAGCCCGTTCTGGCGAGCTCGCCGAGGGCCCAAAGCCGCGCGTCTCCCCAGCCCTAAGCTGCGGGCCCTCAGCACTGCGGCCCCACTGCTTCGGCTCAACTGCGGGGCCAAGTTGAGTGCAATTTGGTAGAAAAATGAATTATGAGCGCCGCTCGTTGACTGGAGGAAACTTGGCCCGAAGCTAAGGACCAACTGCGCCGATTGGCCACTCGACTGGGCCGCTTGATGAGCCGCCCAGTCGAGTCCGGCCAATTGGGGCCACTGTCTCAACTGGCCTCAAACAGCCCCTCGCTCTTGGGCGAGACACGAGCCGCGCCAGCCAAGCTCCGGCGACACGCCAGCCTCTCAGATGCCAAGCTCGCCAAGCTCACCAAGCTCGCCGCCAAGACGAGAGAGCTCAGACGAGCTCAGACTGGGCGGCCGCATCAATGCTTGTCACTCTGTTGCACCGATTTGCTCGCCGAAGGATTCCTCTGGGCGTCTTTTGGGCCTCTTTTGGGCGCTTTTTCGGCCTCCTTTTGGCTGCGAGAGGAGCCCACTCGCAGGCTCTGCGAGCCGAGCAATTAGCTCCACAGTGGAGCTTCGGGGCGCCTCTTTGTGCGCCGATAGTTCAGTCTAGATTCAGACTAGTTCAGGCGAAATTCGGGGCCAAAGGAGCCCCAAAGCATAGTCTGCAAAGGCCGCAGACTAGGTGCTCTGTGGGGCGCCTAGTCTGCGCCATGCACGCCCTCGAACTGCTCTGCTTCCGCCCACTTGCGGCGGAACAATTTAAAGCTCGTTCGGCAAACAAGTGTGATTATGCACATTTAGCCGCACACCGCTCACTGTGTCTGGCCGACACGCCGCCCAGACACAGTCGCTGGCGCCACTTTGGGGCCCAAATTGGCCCCAGAGCGCAAGATTAGCCCAGATTTGAGAGCTGCAAATTTGTTGCAAGAGCGCAGGGAACAGATCGCAGCAAAGTCCCAGGCCAAGTGGCTGGCCCTCTGGAGCGCCCGAAGCTAAGGGCGCCCAGACAGCTAAGGGCGCCCAGAAGGCAACTCTCTGGCGCCACTAATCTGCTTATCTGGCCGCCCACTTCTGCACCTCTGCACCTCCGCTGGTTGTGTGTGGGCCTCTCTGAACGGCGCTCGCTTACACACAACGAGCCTTTGCCGCCACACACAAGGAGCAACAACAAAGGAGATTTTGTCAAAATTGGCACCACCGCTAGTTACCTTTCGGGCGCTCTACACCAAAGCAGACGAGCAGCCAGAGCAGAACGAGCTGCGGCCGGCCCTTATCTCGCGCCCAACTCGGCCGGCTCGCTTTCCTGTTCACTTTCGGGCGCCCCAAACGCTCACAATCAGAGTTGTCCGGCCAACTCCAAGCGACCATTTGGACTGCCATTTGGCCCACACGCGCCGCTCTCTGTCTCTCAGCCGGCGGCCCAACCAAGCCAACAACTGTCCTCCAGGTGAGGCTGTGCGGCACACTCTCAGCCGAAGGCCAATCTTCCTCCCCCGGCTCATTTTTGTGTCCAGCCGGAAGTGGCTGGCGGCCGCCCAACTGCCAGGGGCCAATTATCTTGGCCTTTGTTTAGCTTTGTTTAGCTTGGTTTTTCCTTGTTTGGCTGGCCAGGAAGAGCCAGACAGAGACCGACTCTGGAGGGACGCCGGCCGCCTGCTTGTTGTCGGGCTTGACACGGGCGTGTTTTGCATAATTAATGGTTGCGTTTGGCGCCCCTCGTTGCCCGTTTGTCCGTCGGCGCTCGTTGCTCGGCGCTTGGCGTTTGGTCTTTGGCGTCTGGCGTCTGGCGTCTGGCGTTTGGCGTTTGGCGCCCACGACAAGCGCCGGCCGCAACCAGCCACACCTCGTTAGCCGGCACACTGTTTGGCGCAGTGTCCCCCGGGCCAATCAGTGCGCCTGGAAGCTGGCGGGGCGGCCGTAGAAGTCCGCTGGTTGGGTGCCAGTTGCGCGCCCACTTCTGCCCGCCGATGATGGTCAGTTGCGAATAATTGTCCGCGCCGAGTGGGCGGCCACGCTAAGGCTTGGGGCGAGCCGTGAAAGTTGGCTCAAAAATAACTGCCACTCGGACGCAACGAGCTCTGATTGAATTGCGGGCCGCCCATCGCAGTCTCTGCCTGGGCTGAGGTGGCGCCGCTCGAGCCTCGAGGGCTGCACTGCGGCCGCCCGTGCACTGTGTGTCTCTGCAGCTCTGCAGTGCGCTGGGACCCATTTGGCGCTGCGTTCAGGTGCGCGCCGCAGACTGTGAGCGGCTGGCCGCAGACTGTGTGCGCTGGCAAAAGCAAAACAAAAACACTGCAATGGCCTGCAGCTCGCAGCCAACACTGCGCCCACTGGACTCGCCGCCACCAAATGGGCCCCGACGAGGATCCATATTTGAACTGTGAGCCTGGCAAATGGATTGAAAAATCCCAAGCGCCAGTCTGGCCAAGAGTAGCAGCTCAAGTTGCTTGCCTTGGTGAGTAGCCTTAGCTAAGGGTGCTCGCAATTCAAGCCGTCATTTCTCGCCCACTCCTGACGTCTCTTGGTGGTGCCCCTTTTTGCCCCCTGCCAAAGCCCAAATGGCCTCCACTGCTTATTGCTCGCCACTTGCAATTGGGCCTGCCACTTGCACTTGATACTGGCAGCTCAGAGCGCGCCAAGAAGGCCTCCTCAGACTGCCCCTCGGCCGGCCAGACTGCCACAAACTGCCTCCTCCAACTGGCCGCCACTCACAACTTTGGGCCCCATTTTGCGCCCACCACTCTGCATGAGCTCCAGGCTGGACATGGCGCCTCAAAGTGGCTCAATGTCCGGCCCCTTTGGGCTTGAGGGGCGCAAATTCAAATCACGAGCAAAAGTGGCGCTCGCCTGCAACTGTGAGCGGAGCTCAAAGTGAGCGAAATTTGAATGCAATAAAATTGAGCCTAAAATTCTCCGAAAAATAACACTAACCTTCTTCTCTTGCTTACAACTTCGCCTCTGCTTATTTGGTCACTTATTTGGCTCGCAACTGGCTCCACATAAACTTACATAAACCGACTGGCATAAATTCGAACAGGTTTCGGTTTTGTGACTTTCAAAAACGAGGAAGTTGTTGATAAAGTTTGTGAGGTTCATTTCCACGAGCTCAATAGCAAGATGGTAAGTAGCTCAATTTCCGCCTCCACTTCCGGCCTCTCATTGGTTCCTTTAGCCCGAAGACTGTGACTGGCCGCTGGTTTGCGTTTCTAAACATCGAGCAAACAATGATGGAGAGCTGAAACTAACGGAAATCATTCATTCAATGGATTATGCCAATAATTGAACGCTCTGCTCCAATCTGGATGCTAATCTTCCCTCCAGGTCGAGTGCAAGAAGGCACAACCAAAAGAGGTGATGATGCCAAACGCGTTGGCGAAATCGCGAACAAATGGTCGGTCGGCTTACGGTTAGTAATAGCAGTCGAGCGAGCAAATTTATAGACAAACTGAATTGATCATCATAGCTTATCACTGTCTCAGAACTCTCGAGGACAGTCTCGAGCCTCGTGACTGAGGAACTCTCTCTCTCTCTCTCAAATGCTCTGCTCAATCGCTCCACAAACAACTAACCGTCGTGATCGCATCACAACGCGATTTTCCAAACTTTCTCTTCATCCATTGCAACATTTGTTCAATTTTCTCAACAATCTTCACAACAATCTCCAAAAAATAACCTCTTTCCGCAAACAGACTTCGTGTGGCCTTTGAACTTGACAGACGGTAATGAGTTGATTCCAATTTATTATTATCATCACTATAATTTTTACCACAACCAAATCCATTAGTTGAGCCACAGAGAGAGAGAGAGAAAGAGAGTGTCGAGGCGAGTGAGAGAGAGAGAGAGAGGAACCAAAGCCCGATTTTAAGTTGAGTAGAAAGTCTCGCCTGTTGCAAGCACTAGAGAATGGCCGCGGAAAAAAGGCCGAACCAAAACAAAACCACTCGCTCTCCGAACCTGCCTAATCGCACCAAAATGACCAGCGCCAAAGCGACAAAATTAGAGCCA
>Ga0268247_10000070_pt1 | contig 31363 bp, 34 predicted proteins | sample AgamicOrMae_FD_200245 | JGI IMG/M metagenome (GOLD analysis project Ga0268247, IMG submission 200245) | Agave microbial communities from Guanajuato, Mexico - Or.Ma.e (v2) (version 2) | ecosystem: Host-associated > Plants > Phyllosphere > Phylloplane/Leaf | place: Guanajuato, Mexico | collected...
AGCGCAAAGCGAAAAGCGCTCAGCAAAAGGCGAAAGGCGAGCTGTTAAAGTGGCGCCGACACGAACAGATTCTCGGCCAGTTTATGTTATTCCTCGTTTGATACTCCTCATATTTTGCCACTCGTTTGGGGCTCGCCGCTCGGAAACTCGACGCGCTTGGGGCGCCACTTAAGCGCGACAAGATAGGACAAGTTTTGAGACAAACCAGCGCGACACAGTTGCAAGAAGTGGGCAGAATTTTCGTCTAAAATTTCTTCTAAAATTTGGCCAACTTTTGTCCAAAATTGCCACAAACTCACAGGGCCCACAGACTGTCTTCGGCTGAGCTGTGAGGCTGCACTCTGGAGGCTGAGCTTCGGGCGGCAAATTGGCCTTTGTCGCGCAACTAGCCACAGTCTGAAACGGGCCAATCGGCGACCCTTTTCGCCATTTGTGGCCAATTTTGGGCCGCAAATTTTCCCCATTTCGCCACTTTTCCATTCTCAGTCGCCGATCGGGAATGGAGAATGGAACATTGGCCACTCTCAGCTCGACAACAAAGACTCAAAACTTGACACTAAACACTGTGCGGGCTTAGGTGGGCCAAGCAATTGGCTGAAGCCGCGCCAGTTGAGAAAGCGTGCCGCTCGACACTGCTCTGTTCAGTGTGTGCTCACTTTGCCGTGAGGGACGAGTAACACTGTACACCTAAGGGCCCACATTAAGGGCCAGTGTTTGTTGTTGTTATTGGTTTTTTACTCGGAAATTTGGCCGCAAAGGGCAGCCTGTTTTGCTGGGGCGGCCCAGCAAAAGGGCCACTTCGGCCCGCCGAGTCGCAAATTGATTTGAAGCACGCGACAAAAGTCAAAAAGCAACCAGCGCCGCTTAATTGGCCTCCGTGGCCGCTCAGAATGGGCAGAGAGCAGCAGCGGTGGGTGTCTGTGTGGCGGCGTTCAATCAATTTGAGCAGCTATACCTTGTCTTTGGGCCGGCGAGCAAAGAGGAGCAGGCGCCGGATCGGCAAACAGTCGGCGGGCGTTCAGTTTAGTGCAGCCGTTTACAGTGGAGCTTTTCTGCGGCAAATCTGCACTGTGCGGCGGACAGTCTGCGGGCGCAAAACTGTGGCGCTAAGCAGCCGCACACAGTCTCTGTGGGGCGGCGCGCGCCAACCATGAAAAGCACCGCAAAAGAGTTGTTGCCATTTTGCGCCCCAAACACTGTCCCTCTTTGCTGGCCACTCTCAACTGGCCACTACTAGTGGTAAATCTCCACCAGTGGCCACTCTTCGCTTGCAGAACTTGGCAAGAGCAGCTCTGTGGCGAAAACTCTGCAAGCCAATCAATTGGTTTGCAATAAATCCCTTTTACGACCACCTTGCTGCTCGCGGACACACTCCAGCCGGCCGGCACACAGTTGTCCGCGCCGACAACTCTTTCAGGTGGCCCGCTAATTGGCCGCCGGGCCGCAAAGGCTGAAACGGGCGCTGACAAATTGGCGCCGGCGTCACGAGTTGGCCTGCTGGATGGGCGGCCACTTGGGGCCCAGGAGGACAAGCCGCCCGCCGCTTGTCGTCCGTCCGGCCGGACACGAGTGGGCCGGATGGAGTTTGGCGCCGCCCGAGACTGTCTGTGGGCGGCTGGCACCTGTTCGGCGTGTTAATCATGATTTATGCTCGCTCGAGAAGTCGGCCGGCGCGTGTTACGTGTCCAGAGGCACAAATGGCGCCCAATTGCGTGCTGTGCTCTGCTATGGCCAAGCAGCCGCTCAGTCTCGCAGTGCAATCGTCTGTCTGCAGAGACTGTCTGTTGTGCGCGCGCGGAGAACACTCTCTGGCCGCTTTTCTCTCTGCGTCTCTGCCTCTCTGCGCGCAACACAGCCACTCGAGCAGACTGGCAATCAGCGCGCGCCGCTAAATTGCCCATCAGCCAATGGGGCCCAATTCAATCGAGCCTGGACATTGGGCCCATTTGGGCTTAGGGCTCTCCCGGAAGGAGCGTGCCCGTGTTTGTGTGTTTGTCTTGCGAGCAGCCGAGAGTGCGCGGCCAAGGAAACAAACTAAACTAAACTAAACTAAACTGAACTCGACTGAATTGAACAGAATTGAACTCAAGTAAACTGAACAGAATTGAACTGAATTGAGTATAACGGAAATGAAGAGAAGGGAACCAAATTCGACTGGCCACTCGGCCGGCCGACAACTTAAACGACAACAACAACTTTAGCGGTAGTCAATTATTTATTATTATATCAATTTCACAGCCAATAAACGAGCGGCCGTCTGTTTTCACTGCTCGCCTCTGGCTCGTGGGCCCCACCACTTGCCCTTAGCTTGGGGGGCTCATTGGGCGAACTTACTGCAGACTTGGCGCCCATTGTGTCGCCAACTCTGCCCAGTGGCCATTCTGCTGGAGTGTTTGTCGCCCAGTGGCCCTGGTCTCAACTTGAGCCAACTTGAGCTGAATTGGAGCCAAGTTGGAAGGGGAAAAAGTTGCTCGAGAGTTGGCGAGTTGGCGTCAATTTGGGCCGCTGCTTAGGTGGTCCAAATTTCGGCCAGAGTGCAGCCAATCAGCAATTGGCTGCACTCTGGCCAGCCCTAAGGAGTCGCCCAGTGAGTGCTCGAAAAGCGCAATGCTCTCAAGGCGCAGATTCATGGCAAACAAATGAACTTGTCGCAAATGTTCGCGCGCCTCGCACTGTTTGCGTGCGCTCAGCGCGCGTGCATTTGCCGCTGACAGTCTGCAGTCTGCATTGTGCACATTGTGCGCGCCGCCCGCCGAGTGTTCCTCTTCTCTTCTTTTGCGCCTCCTTTTGCGCCCACTTTTGTCACACCGGAATTGGCCCGAACGGAAATGAGAGGAGGCAAAAAAGGGCACACTCTAATTATCATTGTCGCCAGTTGATTGTTTTTATGCAGCGAATTTGTAAGCCAGCCAGAAGGCGCCCTTTCTCGTCGTCCTGTTTGCTCAACAACGGGCCCCACTCGCTTCCAATGACTAAGGCTCCCCTCTCGCTGGCCGCCCGTCGGCCCCAATCTGCGTCTGCTCGATTGGGCCACAAACACACCAGACAGACAAACAAAGCTCCCCCTCGAAGTCGTTGGGGCTAAGGGCGCGCTCCAGGCCGGCCGGAAGGGCGCACCTCGAGCCGTGTGACAGTTGGCGGGCGCGCACAGAGGCCACCAGCGCTGAGCTCCCGCGGCGGCGCCCAGCCAAATCTCAATCTTCATTAGAGTGCGCCGGCGGTGGCGTTGAGGTGACAAAAGTTGTTCGTATATCAATTACTCAGCGCGCCGGGCGTTTGGGTGCGCGTGCCGCGGACGCGCGGCCGCCGCGCGAGTGGGCGTGCGTGCGGGCAGCGCGCAGAGGTTCGCTGCGGGCGGGGGGCGTGTGCGAACGAGGCGCAGGCGGGCCGCCCGCAACGCGCACAGCCGGCCTGCACGCGCGCCGCCCGATCGATCATTTGGCGGCCGGCCGGCGCGATCCATCATCTCCCGTTTAGCTGGGCACAAAGACAGATAGTGTCTGGCGAGTGGGCGCGCACAATGGGCCGCCGCGGAGGCGTGCGAACGCGCCAAGGGCCCCTCCGAGCGACGCCACCCAGCCGGCCTATAGCCTGGGCGGGCGGCCGCAAAAGGGCCAGCCCAGCGGGTCGGCGCCACAGACAGTCTTGCGGGCGCGCCGGGCACGTGCCCCCAGCGGCGGCGGCGCATAAATGAGGCCGCTCTGGTGCATTTGGGGCCGAGCTTGGGCGCCAGTTTATTTGAAACAAACAATAACGTTTGATGACTTTTTTGGCCCCAACTGAGCGGCGCTTCGCGTGCTGCTCGGCCGCACTCGAACGGTCGCGCAAATCTGGCTGACAAGTGGCCGCGACAATTGGCACGAGCTGCACGCCCAAGCTAAAGACAAGCAGCGGCTAGCAGAGACCAGCAAAGAGCAGCAGAGACCAGCAAAGACCAGCAGACCAGCAGACCAGCACGCCTCACTTGCCTGTCCGCCGCCGCCGATCCATGTCGGCCGAGCGGCGCCCCTTCCGGCCCACACGCAGCCGGAAGGGGCGCCCTCGCGGCCGGCGCGAGCTAATTTCACGCACGTCAATCTGATTGGCCGCATTTCGCCCACTTTCCAGCCCCTCACAGTCTCACCCTCACTCTCACTCTCACTCCTCTCCGCTCAGCTGGCCGAATGCAGGGCCACGCCCACCCGGCAGCAGCCTGTCGGACGCGCCTCTCTCGCATCCACTTCACTGGCTTCCACTTTCTCGCCCGGCTGTCCAACTTGGGCCCAGAGCTGCCAGTGTGTGGGCCCAATTTGCCTGCTCCTCTTTGGCGTCCTTCGCGCCCGTCAAACAGTCTTCAGCGGCCGCCACTCGAGCAGCGCGCCTCTCTGCCTCTGCGGCGCTGCCACGCCCCGCCGGCCCCGCGGACAGTCGGCCGCCCGCCGCGCGCGCAAACCAGCCCTGGTGGCCTTCTCACACACAAAAGTGATGCCACCGCCTCGGCTGCTTGTCTCTCACTCCAACTGCCACTCGTCACTCGCTCTGCCTCGTCTCCCGTGTCGATTTCGCCACATTTTCCCCCCTCGGGCTCGGCCACGCCCACCCCATATTCGAGGAGGCGTGGCTGCGGGCCGTGGACTTTTAGCGCTGGGCCGCGCCCAAGCTGCGGCGGAGTGGCAAGAAAGCGTCGCCGATCGAGCGGCGGATTGAGCGGCGTGCATCTCTGGTCGGTGGCTCGTCTCTGCTGCGTTCTGTTGTGTCAACTTTGGGCCGGCCGCTTGAGTCTCGCTGGCCCGCTGGCAGCCGAGATGCGATCTGTCGAGTCTTCTTTTGTCTGGGCGCCACTCGCACAACTGTGTTTATACACTGTCTTTACAGTGTGTTTTCCCAGTATAAACTTGGCCCAAGATTGCTTGGCGACAGTTGTGGCAAGTGGTCGCAGTTGGCGGAAAGTCGGCCGGCCAGTTCGTGTTCCTCCACCTTGCAGCTTACAGTTTGCAGCTTTTAGCTTGCAGTTTGCAGCTTCTGCACTTCTTGGGCCTTTTTTGTCCCCCCAAAAGCGCGCGGCCTCAAGCAGAACGCGACCACTAAGCACCGGCACACACGCAGCCCATTCATTAGGACACTTGTTTGCCAGTTGTTTGTCGCCGTGCCTCTTTGCTCGAGCACGAGCGCGCGTCTTGGCGTTGTCTCGAGTGGGCGACACTTGTTGTTGTTTTAGGCCAGCTTGAGAGTAGCTCTCTGGCTCTCTTGGTCTCTGTCTCTCTAGCTCTCTAGCTTTGTGGCCAACTGGGAGGAACAAAGAGCCGGCCGGTGAGAGACAAGGTGGAGAGACACACGAAGGAAGCTCACAAGGCTCACAAGCCATAAGGCACGGCCGGCGCACACTTGTCGCTGGGCCATTGTTGCGCGTCGGACGAGCAAACAAGCCGGCCGGCCGGCGAGAGGTGAGCGAACTTGCAATTATGATAATTGCAGCACTCGAGAGCACGCGAGAAGAGCCTCCTCGCGACCATTGACTTGCGAGTTACAGTTTGCAGCTTGCAGTTTGCAGTTTGCTGCTTGCAACCTGCACAGCTTAGCTCAGGTGCGCGCAGCTCAACCGGCCGGCAGCTGTGTGCGGCGTTCGAGTTGGGGACAAATGCGGACAGTTGCGAGCGGTTTGTGCGCAGCACAATGGACAATTGTTCGCTCGCGGGGACTGAGTCGCGCGAGCTGAGCCGAAATTTAGCTGAGCTGAGCTGAAATTTTGCAAACTTGAGCTGAGCTGAAACTCGTCAAAGCTCAGCTCAAATTTTGCAAAGCTGAGCTGAACTTGACAATTTCTGTCAAGTTCAGCTCAGCTGAAACGCGCACAAAGAGCACAAGTCGCGCGTATTAATTACACTCGCCGGCTGCTTGTCTGCTCGATGGGGCGCAAAGGACGCCCCTCAGCTCAGCTCAGCTCAGCTCGCCGGCCGGCCAAAGGCAGTCCATCGTGCCTCGTCTCTTGTGTTTCTCCTCCTTCCCAGAGGCGCTCTCTCGGCCCAAGAGGCATCCTCGCGGATCGCGGACACTTAGCTGCGCCTCCTTGCGGCTCCCAAGCAGTTCCAGTTGTTGTTTTGCGGCCGAGCCATACAGGTAGGCCACTTTGCTTTGCTTTGGCCCACTGTCTCTCTCTGCGGCTCTGTTTGCGCCCTCGAGACTGTCTCTCAAGTCGCCACGCCCAGACACGCCCTCACAGACTGTCTGCTGGGCGCCCAAACAGCGGCGTCCATTTCGCGGCTCGTCTTCGAGGCGCGCCAACAGACTAGCATTGGGCCGCTTGAGGAGCTCGCAGGAAGCAGCTTTTACTGACTACACTCTGGCACTGGCGAGAAGGCTAAACTGCGGCCCGCCCGGCGACATACTTGGAATACTTTTGGGCCTTCGACTGTCCATCGAGCGCCTTCCACTGGCCATTTGTCTCGCGTGGGCCTGCCAGAGACTGTCTGCGCACAGGAAACGGCGACATCTCACTCGAAAGGCGCGCACGACGAGCTTCACATCAGACACACACACACACAAGCGCCACTTGTTGGCCTTTTGGCCACCTGGACACTCGGCCAAGACAGTCTTCGCTTTGGTCTTTGGCCAAGAAAACGGCCAGACACAAGGGAGGACAGTCTTCGGGTGGCTTTTGGTCTGCCTGCCAAGAGTGGCCAGAGAGGGACGCTTGTTGGCGGGCGAGTTATTTCCAGATGGAAAGATATGAAAATATTTGCATAAATCTCAATGAAGCGAGACGAGAGGGCCAAAGGAGGAGACACTTGCGGGCCGCCCAAGCCGAGCCGGCTGGGAAAGTGGCAAGTGGGGCTGCTTTTCTGCCTTGTTTTGGTCCCTCTGAACACAACACTGGCACAGATTGTGACGGACGGAAACGGGAAACTCTCATCCAGCGACGAGTGGCGATGAATAAGAATGGCGGCCAGAACGAGAATGGCGATAATAAAGCGGAATAAAACGAAATAAAATGGGATAAAAGGCGGCTTTTATACTAGTTGATGATGTAATAAAGCGATGCAGTGAGTTGCGGCCATGCGAAGGCTGTGGAGCGGCAAGAGTGCGAACAACTGTTGCAAGTTGCAGTGGAGCAATGGCCGCGCTGTGTGCAGCTGCTGAGCGTTTTCCGTTGGACGCAGAGCAGCGCACACAAACCGCAACTTGTTCGCCGTCGCACAACTCGCACGACTTGCACGACTTGCACACTGGGCCGCACACAGTCTCTAGTAAACAAAAGCGCCCTCCACTTGCAGCGCCGAACGTACTCAGCTTGTGTAAGACACACAAGCTGTTGTCTTGGACAAGCTCTAGTTTTAGACAAGCCTTATTTGCAGTTTATTTGCATTTCTTGCCTCTTTGCGCGCGATCAAAACGACGACCAAATTGGCCCAAGGCGACTAATTAGCGGCCCAGCAGAGGCGGCAAGTGGCCACTTTAATTGGCCCGCTTGTGTTCGCGTCAGGCTGCAAGGTGGGCCAGTTTGTGATTGTCTTTCTGATTGTGTTTGTCTTCAGTGTTCAGCGTTCAGTGTTCAGTGTTCAGTGTTCCTTAGTGTTCAGACTAACTTCAAGCAGCCAGTGTGCGGCCACTAAGCAGCAGCGACAGTCTGTGGCCACTTCTGGCGTGCGGGCCAAATGTCAGAGAAGCACGCGAAAAGTCAATTTCGGGCACAAAAAGTGTCACTGGCAAAAGTTGGGCCGAAATTTGAGCTGGAATTTGTGTGCCCAGATGCACAGAGAGAGAAAGACTGAGAAAGAGAGTAGAGCACCAGCACTAAGGAGAGGCAGCCAAACGGGCCAAGTGGATGCCCATTTTGGCCAAGATTTGCCGCCCGGAGTCAGTCCAAAGTGAGTGAGTGTTGCAGACTGTTTCAGACCAACTGGGGCGGCTTCCCTCAGCTCGAGGCTGCCGAGTTGAGGGCCAAGAGTGGAGACGAACGGGCGACAAGGAGCGGGCGAAATGGGCGAAATGAGAGACAGTCTCTGGGCCACACAGGCGGCCAGAGGGCGACAAACGGCAGCTGACGAGAAGTCGAGTGGAAGGCGCTGCAGTGGGCGAGAAGTGCGCGAGTAGTGCGCGAGAAGTGCACTCGCAGAGACAGTCTCTGGCCGCACAGTGCGAGCCACGTTTGCAGGCTGCTCTGTGCGCTGTGTTGTTTGCTGTGTGCGCTGTGTGCATTGTACCGCAGACAGTCGTCGGCGCCCAATGAATGAGCGCGGCCCCCTCTTTTTGCGCCCGATAATTCATCTCTAATTGATTTGGCCGCATTGCTCTCACTCGCAGGAAGTTCGCCAATAGCTGGGCGCTGTTGGGCGCCTCTGGAGAAGTGTCAGTGGGGCGAGAGAGAGCGAGAGAGAGAGCGGAAAGAGTGGGAGTGAAAAGTGCTGGGGCGCCTCTCTTTGTTTACAGACTGTCTCCGGCGGTGTTCCCGCTCGCCTGCTAATGGGAAACAAAGAGGCCAAAGGTCGCTGGCAGCAGCACCTGCAGACGACACTCATTGTGTCTTGGAGGCGTCTGTGCCTTTGCGTCTCTCGTTTGTCGTTTGTCGCCAACAAGCAGGGCTAATCCCAAGCTGAGCTGCTCCTTAGGGTGCCCAAGACTCTCTTCGGGCGGCGACACCCAAGCCGAAATGAAAAGGCAGACGCGCGCCCACTCAATTTGCGCTCATCGTCGTTGCCACTTGTTATTAGGCCTTTTCCGAGCACTTTCGCCACTCGCGCGCCCCCCAATCCACTTCCGGCAGCTCCTCTTTGGGCGCCCCACTGCCACTCTTCCTCCGGGCGACTGTCTGCGAGGGAAGACTTGTGAGCGGGCGGCCGACAGACAGACTGTGGCAAAGTGCCAGTGTGCCAGTGTGAAGCATCTGGCGCGCGGCAAAAAGTGCCAAAAGTGCTCCACCGGAAGGCGCACTTTGAACTTTGTTGAGAGTTTTGCGCGACCCAAGTCGATCTCTTTTCCATTGGGCGCCACCTTTTCCTGCCTCCAAATGATTAATAAATTCCGCCTGCGAGTTGGCTTCGAGTGCGCAACACAAGCTCAGCACAAGCTCGACACGAGCGAAGCCTGGCCGGCCCTAAGCTGCGGCCCGCAACTGCTGGCCGAGCGGGCGCCGTTTGGGCCCAAAAAGCGCCCACTTGGCGTTCCAGCAGATCATTTTTCTCGCGAAATTGCCTGCCCGGAGAGGAGGGAAAGCTCTGCCCACCCTTAGGAGCGGCGCACCTGAGCTCTGGGCGAGCTGGGCGGGCGCAAACTGGCCCGATTTGGCTCAGATTTGGCACACATTTGGCCAGCTTGTCGCCGCTTGTTGTCGCCGCCGCTTGTTCGGCTTGTTTCTCGCGCGGCCGCTCCACCGACGACAAGCTCGACAGGCGACAAGCGAGAAGCGGCCACTGAACGCCGCTGGCCAGTGTGTGGCAGTGGGCGGCCGGCAGGAAAGAGCTTGAACAATTGATTTGCTGTGCTTTCGGGCCAATTTGCGCCCAGCTTGCTCGCTCAGAACTCGTCCTAAGGGTCGGCCAGAGTGCATGGGCCTGGCTTTGAATTGAAGCTGCGAGCGCGTTGCTGCACTGCGCCAGGGCCGCAGACACGCGCACTGAGCGCACCCTTAGGGTGGGCGCACACTGCGAACTGCAGCGCGCAAAGTGCAGTCTGCAGTGCTCAATACAGTGCAGTGCGCAATGCAGTGTGCGATACAGTGTGCAGAAGCCGCATTGAACACTGCAGACTGCTCGCTGCTCAATGCTCAGTGCTCATACTCAATGCTTAACGCGCCCCAAACTAGTCACCTTCGTGCGCCTCTTATAGGACACTTCCAAGTTGGCCAAGTCCAGCCGAGCTTGGCAGAAAGAAACAACAAGCGGCGACGAGTTGTAGTTTGTCGGCCACTTGTTTTGCTCGGCCACAGTTGGGCCCACTATCAGTGTGTGGGGCCCGTCTTGCCGCCGCCAGTTGGCCAGCTCGACGGAGAGCAGACAGTGGGCCGTACACTGCGCCATACATAAGCCCCGGCGGCTTATTGGGCTCCTTGTCGCGGGCGCCGAGCTTCCCAGCGGGCGCAATCATCACTGCGGCCCACCAAGCTCACTGCAGAGGAGCGCCCGCGACCAAACAAGCAACGACCAGCCAAAAGCTGGGGGCCAAAAGTTAATCCCCGGCCGCACACCGCAAAGAGCGTGCTCCGCGCCTCGTCCCTCTGCCCGTCTGTCTGTCCGTCTGTCCATTTGGTATCAAGCTGGCTGGCTGGTTAGCGAGCCAGCCAGACCGGCGCATTAGGACGCCTAATCAAGTGTCTGAGCCCAGTCGACAAGCGAAGAGCCAAAGGTCGGCCAGAGTTCGTCCTCGGCCACGCCCACGCTCTTCACTCGAACTCTGCTTTTGGGACTCAGAGCAGAGTGCCCTCTGCTTGGGCTCACTGTGCGCGCCTATAGACAGTGAGCTGGAGAGTGTCTAGTAGACACAGAGTGCGGCTGATGCGTCGCTCGGCCGAGGCGGCGCCTCCAATTTCGCGCCACTTCCGGCGCCCTTCAACTCGACTCGCGGGCTTGAGGCGCCACTTGCGGTGAGGGGGCGCCCATTGCTGCCTCTGGTTGCATCTCCATCTGAGCAGATGGGCGTCCACGAGAGCAGAGAGGCCGCCCTGGAGGAGAAGAGGAGGCCGCAGAGACGGTCGTTGGGGGCTCATGAATGCGGCGCGCGAGGATGGGCCAATGCGTGACTGGTGTTAAAGTGGGCCGAAAATGGGCTGCCTTGTGGTGGGCCCATTTGGAGCCCATTTGGGCGATCATCAATCTAGACAGTTGTTTGGCTTGGGCGCGCGAGTGACACGTGCACAGTTACTTTTGGCCCGCTGCTTCTTGTTGGGCGCACGAACACACTGCATTGCACTGGAGGCAGCGCGCACTTGCAGGCAGCTCGTGCGAACAGTGCGCGCAGTAGCACACTGTGTGCGGCAGTGAGCACAATGCTTGCTTACTGCTTGCACAGTACACTTGCACAGTACACTTGCGCGCCACCGCCAAGAGGCCCTTAGGTGCGGCGTCTGAGCACGAGCGGGCCACTTGGGGCGCCGATTTGGCCAGCTTGCCGGCCTCTCAGTGTGTCTGGGCGGCGAGTGTGAGGAATTACACAGACGGCCGGCGAACAACACCGACGACAAGGACGCAAAGGACACGCACAACAACACGAGACACTGGGTCAAGCAAGAGTGGGCCCTCTCCAAAGGCAGTCATATCACACCGGCGGCGCTTATCTTGACACACACGCGCCTCTCAACACGAGCAGGCCACTCAATACACGCCAGTGGCGCGCGAAACATCTTTGCTCTTCCATCAAGCTTACTGGTGGGCGTGCGCCAGTCCAAAGCAAAGGCGCGCTGTGTCAACTGGGCGCGCCCTCAGCTCGGGCTTGGCGCCAGATTGGCCCAAGTGCGTCCCCGCGGCTTGTGTGCGGCGCCTCTCAATCTAAATCTCGCTCTCGGTTTCACTTTCAGCCGCCCCTAAGGTCGCCCGGCTTCTCAGGCAGCCGCTTTCTCGCCGCCAACAACTGCCTGTCGACACTCGCCCACCCCCAAAGAGCGCCGCCTCCAAGATAAGTGCTCCAGATAAGCTCGGCTGCAAATTGAATTGTGCCCCCCTGCTTTCTGCTCTCAACTCTCCACTTTCTATTCTCCATTCTCCATTCTGAGCCCAAACAACCAGTCAACAGCCCACTTCCGGCCAGGCCCAAGAGAAGCAGCCAGCCTCAACTGCTGCACACAGTCTGCGCCACACAAGCCAGGCCGCAAGAGGAACCGGAAGTGGCTCTTTTGGCTGCATCTTTTGGCTGGTGGCCGTTTGGTGTTTGGAGTTTGGCAATGAGCTCGAGCTTGGGTGCTGAGCTGAGGGCGAGAATAGAATGGAAGTGAGAGTGAGATAATGAGGGTTGAAAATAATCGGCCAGTCTTGGCGGCGCTCAAATGGAGAGTTTAAAGTAGTTGCCGGCTGGGAGTTGTTGGCGCTCAGTTGTCTGAGACTGTCTGTGGAAATGGATGGCCTTTTGGATGTTGTTTGGGGCTCAAACAACTGCAAACTTTGGCCGCCAGTGCTTGTCTGCGGCCAAAGTTTGCTTCCAGTTGGCTTTCCAGTGGAGCGAGTCTCTTGGACTAGTGGCAGAGACAGAGAGCGAAGAGAAGAGCAGAGTTGTGTGTGCGCCCGAAAGTGATCGGCCCAAACTGATAACTGGCCCACACGAGCGCGCGCTAATCCCTCTCTTTATGTCACCTCCTGTTTGGCTTCCACGTCAAAGCTCTTGATTGGTCCGCGCGGCTTGTGTGTGGGGCCCACTCGCGCCAGCTAATAATAATCGAATTGGGCCATAATTCTCCGGCCGACCATTTCTCCAGCTCGCTTCCACTGGCTTCTCACTGGCAGGCAGCCGAAGAGGCGCCTCCTTTTGGCTGGCATTCAACTGCCTCGGACAGTCTGCGGCTCAGACAGTCTGCAAGGCAAAGCAAGTGAGAGGCGTCCGAGGAGAGTCTCTGCTCGGACAGACTGCCACTGGAGACTGGCAGAAGTGCAGGCCAGCAGTGAGCTGGTAGAAGTGCCCATTGGTGAGGTGCAGCTCTGGCGCAGTGGCAGACTTTTTGGCACCAGACGGGCGAGAAATGGAGCATCGAGAGAAGGAGAGACAGTCTCTGGGATGTTGTGAGCGGCCGATTTGATTCTCGATATGAGAGAGCACGAGTGACGCGCGCGAATGAGATTTCAATGTGTGCAAATATTTGCAGTGCCCAAAGCTGCCTCGAGTGCAAGAGCAAAGTTGGGGGGCAGAAAAAAGCGTCAGGCGAGTTTGTGTTTGGGCTTAGCTGGCCCCAAACTCTTGGGGGCTGCTCCAGACAGACTGCAACTGCTCAGAGCTCAATCTGCGGCCTATCCTATGCACTGGCGAGCAGTGGCGAAAAGAAAAACACACTCCGAGCTGCAATCCATCTCCAAAGATCTCGCTTTGCTCCTCCAAAGAAATCCAAACCCCAAACCAATTCAATCCAATCGAAAACACCCAAAACACCAATTGGGCCACAACAGAGTTTCATTCAAACCTCGGCTGGCAGGCTGTGTGTGTGTGCTCAAGTGAGCGTTAAAAGTGAGTCGCTTGAGCGAACCAAATGAGCAGCTAATGCATTGTTGTTGTTCTCCTTCTCTCTGGATGCTACTGCCTCTCCTGAACTGCAACTAAAACTAAAACTGCCTCTGCCTTTGCCTCTGAGCTGCCCCTTAGCTGCTCCTTAGCTGCTCCTTAGCTGCTGCCCATCCTTAGGTCTGGCGCTCTTTGTTGAGCGCACACCTTGAAGGGAGAAGGAAAAAGGTTGGAAAAGGTGAGAAAAAGGTGAACAATATGGTTTGAGGAATTTGCTTTCAGGCTTTGTTGGTGTTTTATATTTTTTTATTTTTTATCTCTATTTCTTGATCCAATTGTTAATTCAATTGAACTGTTTCCACCACTGCTCCCCCGGCCGCCCGTCTGTCTGTCTGTCTGTCTGTTTGTGTGTTTGTGATATTTTGACATTTGTCGTCGGTTGTTGTTGTTGTTGTGTGCTGTTATTGTTGTTTGAATGGACGTGGTGTTTGTGTGCCAGAGTTGCAGGCTCAAACAGTGGCAGTCTGTCCACTGCTCACCATTGGCGCACTGCCATTTGGCTGCTCTGCGCGTTTGTTGTGTTCCACCAAGAGAGGTGCGCGCGCCGCAAATAAGCGCGTTCTTCTATTGCTAGTCTGCCGCACTGCGCAGCGCACGAAGCGAAACACAAGCCGTCATCTAATATAATATAATATAATATAGTATAATCTAATACAACAAACGCGTTCCAACTGGTCGACAAACAAACAGCAACAATTGTCTCACCAATTGAGGCCAGCAGCCAGCGAGCCAATTGAAACCGAAGGCCACAAATTTAACGGCCTCTCAACCATTGGCACTGTGCTGCTGCTTTGTGTGCTTAGGCTTTGTGCCTGAGAGCAAAGCAGGCGCCCCAAATGGAGACGTCCAGGCAAAAGGGCCAGTCGAAAGCAGAAAATTGAAACTTTTCCAAAATCCAATTGGCCACAGTGGCAAATTCCTGCCACTCTTTGCGCGCAAAAAGAGTGAAAGAGAGAGAGACCCATTCTCCAATAGGCTCTTTTGCTGCTAACGCTCCACTAAGCCAACAATGAGCCTTAATTTATGGTCGCCCGCCCGTTCATTGTGCACTTTTGGGCCCTTTTTCCTGGCGCCTTTCTGTCCAGACTGGCCACTCTGCTTTGGAGCACAGTCTAAGAGAGCTGATCGAGTGAAAACTGGATGGACTTTGCACTGGCAAATGGGCGCCCCAAACCAGCTGGACGGCCAGAGTCTAGCTTTGGCCACTGGATCTGGCGCCCAAGTGGTCCGCGTGGCAGCAGAGGTGATCTGGATGTCATTATTATTGCCGCTGGTGTCATTGTTATCTCGGCAACTGGCCACACGCGCACCGGCGACAGTCTATGGGGCGCGCAGAGGAAAACTCGAGCGTCCAAATGAGAGAGACTGCGGCTGGTTATTGGAACTGGAACTGGATATTTGGGCCCGACGATGATTGAGAGTGGCTAATAAAGCGCGCTTGGGCAGAAGAAATGTTTATCCGATAAGAGACAAGGGGCGGCAGAGGATGGATTGGGGCGCAATTGGATTAAATGTGCGCCCCTCAGCTCGCGGGCTTTTGCCTAATCCAATGGAATGGTTTATGGAGGAAAAAAAGGCAACTCTGTCAGGCTGGCTCCTCGGTCTTTGCTCTCTTCAGGCTGCCCTTAGCTGTGGCCGCACTGCAGCGCTCACTGCCTCAGACTGTCTCTGTTTGCCGCAGACTGTCTGTGCTGGCGCTCTGCACAGGCGACCAGCTCGCAGTGCACCAGAAACGCACAGCAACCCCAAGCAAATGCCTGGCAAATGGACGGCAAACACGCATCGCCCAAGCAACAGACTCGCGGGCCGCCTATAAGCGAGCCTCTGGGTGTTCCGCTGGTTGTTTGCCGTTTGCAGGCTAATTTGTGCGGTGCTGCGGTCGGGCCGAAGTGGAGCGGGCCAGCAGCGCCCGCGACTCGGCCGGCGAGCAACAAGCGGCCGGAAACGGCCGCCAGCCAGTTGGGCTGGGCCGCCGAGCAGAGTTGGTCGCCGTTGGCCACGTTTGGGCGCCTTCAACGGCAACTGGGCGCCACCAACAGGAAACGGGCCGCACAAAGTTGGGAGAAAGGAAACTTTTTGCTCGATGGGGAAATAAAGAGCAGCGATGAAGTGATCGAGCGAGAAATCCTATAACCTCGAGCGGCCCATTCAGAGTGGCCCGCTGGCCCAATGCTGAGCTCTCCTACTAATGCCGAACTTTTCCACCGGCAACTGCTGCTAATACCCGGCGGCTAAGAAGCAGCAGTTAGCTGGCGCGCGCGGCTCTTCCAAATCCAGTCGGATTGTTTTGAATGCTCGGCCGCCGCGATTGCAGTGAAGTGAGGCGCCTCTTTGGGGCGCCATATGCCAATTGTTGATGGAAATCTGATTCCGCCGCTCAGCACCCTGGCCATTGGCTGGCAAAGGCTCAACAATTGGCCCACTATTAGCCAGGCACAATTGAGCTCCGCGGGCCCAAATGTGCCCTAAGGAGCGGCAGCTGAGGCTCCATGAGCGCCGCCCCGCTCAATTGGCGCCCAAATGTGGCCCAAATGGAGGCGAGCAGTCAAATGAGCAACTGGCGCGCCGGCTTGACACTTCTATGGGTCGCAAACTAGCTCTAAGGAGCGCAAACTGGTCCTAAGGAAGCGCGCAAACTGGCGCCCTTTTGAGCCACTCGAAGCAACACTCTTGCAAGCCGGCCGGGAATAAAGTTGTGTTGAAAAGCGCAAGTTGGCCGCACGCTTGGCCAATCGGCGCCCAGTTGGCACGCAAGCAAGCGCACAAGAGAGACTCTCTCTGGCAGCAAATTTGGAACGCCGAGCAAAATGTCAAAATATTTGTCACTTGAACTTTGTTAACGCTCTTTTCATCGCCACCAACTGGCCCACTCGCTTCCACAAGAGTGAGCCAGTTGTTGGCCTTTTGCGCGGCAGCAGCGCGGCCCAAACGGCAGCTCAAACGCTCAAATGCTCAAACCAAAGCTAAGCTAAGCTCCAGAAAGCTGCTGAAAACCATTCTGTGCCAAAACCAACAGAATTAGCACCTCTTAGCGCAATGGGAAACTGTTGATCCAAGCAGCGTTTGATTCAATTTCCTCCATTCCTCCAAAACTTCACCAGCTCCTAAAGTGGCCCTAGTCTGCGGCCCGCGCGCCCCAAGAGCACCCAAAAAGGGCCCAGTGAAGCCAAGCGGAAGCGAGTCCTCCCAGGGCCAACCCTCCACTCTGAATCCCATTCAGAGTCTGTCCATTCTCGATGGTCTCAATTCTCAATCCTCAATGGTCTCAATGGTCTCAATCGGCCCAGGCCAATCGGGCGGAGGTCGCGCTCTGCCATTAATTATGCTTATTACGCGGGCCGGCCGACGCAATGGGGCCAGTTGGCCGCCAGTCAGGTCAGTCTGCCTGAAGGAGAGCCGCAACTTGGCCGCCCGGGCCGCCAAATGGAGCCTCTTTTGGGCGCCCAAAGCCGAACGCCGAACGCCGAAAGCAACAACAACAATAATAACCATAATTGACGTGTTAATCAGAGCGAAATGCTAAATCGTTTAGGCGCTCCTTGTTGGGCCACTAACTGTTGTTGGGCGGCCAGTGGAGCGGACACGAGAGGCAAGATGAATTGTTGCGGCCCTGGAGGAGCGTGGAATGAGCTGGTGGATTGCGAGAAGATTTTATGTTCTGCCAGCATAAAAGGTGGCAACAAACAGTAACAAACAGCAACAAACAGCAACAACAACAACAAGGAGAACAACAACAACTTGAGGCTAAGGTGTGGCCAGGTTGGGATTCCATTGTGGCATTGTGGGCAGCAAGCCGCGCGCGCACTGAGCGTTGGCGCGACCAGCGCGAAATGGGCCCAGGTCTGCGCGGCGTCCGAATCCCGTGCAGCAGTGGCCCGTTGGGCGTGCAGTGAGGCTGCGGCGCGCACTGTGCTCGGCACGGAGCGCGCTCCAGTGCACTGGGCGCGCCGCAGCCCAATTTGGCAACTGCGCCCCCAAACTGGGCATTCCATTCCCCCAGCGACCAACCTTCTCCTCTCCTCTGGCCAGACACACGGCCGGACAACCACTGGACAACCACTGGCCAACAAGCCCACGGCTCAATCAACACTGCCACACCAGCAGCCCCTGGACAGTTGTCCACTGGCAAAGCGGCCAGCCTTCACTTTGCTCCCTGTCTGTCTGCCTCCTCCCCTTCACCCACCTCGCCAACCTTCTCAATGAACACACTTTGACTTTTGCTACTTTTTGTCCTTTTGGCCAAATTCCAACCCACTGTTGTCATTGTTGTTTGGCCGCCAACAAGAGGGAGCGAGGAATTTGAGATTATTAAATGAAGTAAGCCGGCGGCCCAGTTGCTGCTGCTCGTGCACTGCAGCAGCCAGTAGTAGTCTACGGGTCTAGGACTGCTGCTGGAGCGAGTTTAACACTGTTGCTGGAGGGCCAAACTGCTGCTCAAATTTGGGCCCACACAAAAGTGTCACAGGCCCACAAAAGGCGCACTCAGACTTTCAGAAGATTGAGACTTGAGTTTGGGCTCCAATTTGGATTTGGATTTGAGAAAATGGGCAAAATTGGCATGAGAAGTGAGAAGTGAGAGGTGAGAATGAGAAGTGTGCGCTGAGAAGTGCGAATTGAGTAGTGAGGCGAAAATGAGAATGAGACTGAGACTGAGGCTGAGAATTGGAATTGGAGAGTGAGAGTGCCACTGGTTTGCGGTATGGCGTTCGAACTGCAAATCAGTGGGGCCAACAAACGAGATTCTTGCCCCACTCCTCAGCCTCCACAGTCACCCTGTGGCGCTTGCATTTGTGCTAATCTTTTGGCCGCCTCTCAATTGGAATATTTTCCATTAAAGAGCCGAGGAATCTTGTTTGCATGGGCTGCTGGCGCGCCACCAAGTCTGGCCAGTCCAACGAGGGGGCCAGTCCTCGGCTGGAAGGTGGTGGATTTTTGTGTGGGGGAAAAAGTGGTAGTTGTGCTTGTGGTCTGGTGCTGTTGTTGTTGTTGTTGCTGTTGGTGTCAGCTTGATGACAATAGCAATAAGGCCCACAGCGACGTCTCCATTTGTGGACACTTTCCTGCTGGCGAGATTGTTTGCCTCCGTGGTCAGTTGGGGGCCCGGATTGCTCTGGGCCTGCAGAGAGGGGCGCATATTTCACGCCGGCTGAGCTCGGCGCCAAAAGAGAGCAGAAATTGAGCCAATGGACTGGCTTCTGGTGCATTGTGGCACCAGAAGCATAGCAAAGCTGCAATGGGCCGCAGTCTGTCTCTCTTGGACGAGCACTTTGTGTGTGAGCGAGCGGCGCGCAAACAGTAAACGCTCAATGGGCGCTCGCACGCAGTCTGCAGTGTGCAGTGTGCAGTGTGCAATGGGCTCAAACCACACAAACCATCAGCCAGTGTCAACAATAAGGCGCGAAAGTAAACAAGAGCATTTTCGGCCAGACGCCAAAGTGCTGCCCATTCGCCACCAACTTGGCTGCCCAACTTGGCTCAATGGCTGCCCAAACGGGCGGCCTGAAATGTGACACTTTACTTGGACAACACAAGAAGTCTGTCCACACGAACCACTAGATTTGTCGCCCCCCTTCTCAACTGGGCCCCACTCCAATTGGGCTCCCGTGAATCAATTCTCACGCGCCTCCTCCCCATTTACGAGGAGGCCAACCAAAAGTGGCCCCACTCTTCTGCTTCCGGCCCACTCTCCTTCTCCGCCGCCTTCTCTTGGCGACGCGCCGAACGGTTGCGGGGTGGTAGGCGCGAGAAACTTGATACTATAATGATCGGCTCAATTGGAGCCGCCCGCCAGACGAGGCAACCTCTTGACACGCTGTTCAGGCAGCCGGGAGGCTGAACAGCATTGCTTGTGCAACTAATTGGCTAATCTGCTCGCCAGTTGCGTGCTTTCCACCTTTCAAGTGGCTCCCTTTTTGCCCGAGCGTCGGCTGCAAAACTGGCCAAATATACTGGCACCAAGTTCAGTGCGCTTCAATGGTGTTTTTGTGCCACTACATTTGACCAATTGGCACTGCCTCTCGAGTGTCGAAATTGAATTCCCCTCGGCTTGAAAGAGGTTGCCAAGAGGCGACAGCTCAACCGGAGACAGTCTACTAGCGGCCAGATTGGCCATGAGAAAGTGGCCGAAGATCAAAATAAAAAGTAATATCAACTCACAAGAAGAGCAGCGAAAACAACGCCAGCTCAAACAGGCCCCAGAAGCGCGACGACCAATTGTTGGTGAAGAATTTTTGGACCGTTCGGCGTCAACTTTTCAATGGTCTCTCTCTCTCTGTGTGTCCAAATCGGATTACCAGCGAGGGGCCGAGCCTGTTGGAAAGTGACTGAGTGAGTGAGTGAGTGAGCGAGCCAGTGGGAGAGACAGAGAGCGGCAGAGGAGCGGCCCAGTGAGACCTTAGGGCTGGCTGATTGGCACAAATTTGCACCAGCCGCCAAGCAGCGGCCCCAAATCGACTGGCCCGCCGGCTGGCCATCGATCATTCTGTTTATCTTTTTGCTCGCCTCTGTCTCTCTCTTTTCTAACTGGCCCAAACTAACTGGTCAGAGAAGAAAATTTAGCGTCTAATTGACGTGTGTTTGTGTTTGCCCGTTTGTGTGTCTGCGCGCCTTGGGCCTGTCCTAAGGGCAATCCAATGGAGCCGAGTGATTGGGCGGCCCAAAGTGGTTCTCTCGGTTGTGCTTGATACTGTGTTGTCACAGTGGAAAGTATTTTCCATCTCAATTTGCTGGCCGCCGCCCAAACATTGACAATGGCCCACGAAAGGACCATTTCCACTCCTCTTGGGGCCTTTTCCTTGTCAGCGCCAATGGGCAGCAATTTGGCGCCGGAAAGAATCCGCTCGGAGTGGCCAAATGCCAACCTCCTTCCCTCACACTGCCTTTTCCCTCCACCTTGGGCCCCTCCTAACTGCTGGCCCACCTCTTTTTTGCTCGCCCCACTCAGAGGCAGCCAGCCAGCGAGGGCAAACTCCTTCCCTGCGGCTCAACTTCCTGGCGCGCACAATTGTCGCCAAGCGATGCAAATGAAGTGCTCACACTGGGCCAGTTAGTGGCCGCCGGCGCGACACGGACACAATAAATAAACAAATAAATAAATAGATAAATTGCTCCGGCCAGGAGGCAACTCCGCAGCAATTGCTCCCAGCGGGCCGCGCGTGCATCTGGCTGCGTTGGTCGCCCTTTGCGCGCTGTGCTCGCGCCCGCTTGCACTGCTGCGCCGCACGGCCGCCCCAGACTGTGTATGCTGCACTGTGCATCCTCCACTGTTCAGGATACACAGTCTCCCCCAGCCTGCAGGTCGCCCAGCAGTGGCCAGCTCCAGGCCGCCGTCCACTGCAATCAAGGCTCGAATGCTGAAAACTGGACGGCGCCCACTCGCAGCGCCAGCTTGTTGGGCCCGCCGCAAGCAGACGCCACCAACTGGCCGCCCACAACTGATTTCCCATAGTTCCACTTCCCGAAAGGGCCCGCCGACAACCTATAGGCCGCCTCGAGGGGCCGGTTGCTCGTCTGCGGCTTGGGCGGCCAATTGTTGCCGCGCGGGAGCTGCTCTTCTGCATTGAGCATGAGACTGGTGTCCACTGCACTCGGACGAGTCGGCGGCGGGCTGAGTGGAGGGCAGTCCGATCGGGCGGACGAGCTGCGGCGACAATTTGTGACAATTTCCAGCTCGTCTTCTTGTGGCCGCAATTGAGCCGCTGAGCTGCAGTGGCGCCGAAGTGGCGCCACTGGTCGCCTTCTCGCGGGCTCTCAGCTGGCGGCCTGTTGTTCTGTCCAGCGGCAGAGTGGCTCAAACAAACAAAACCTAAGGGCCGCCCGCAGCACAGCCACGCCGCACTGGCGCCCACCAAACTCGCACACCTCAAAGCTCAACTCAGTTCAGCTCAGCTCAGCTTAGCTCGGCTCGGCTCGGCCACTCTCACAGGTGATTGCATGGCAATCATGCGCCGCTCACCGTCCGACAACACGCAATTATTTCCACCGAAGTCGAGGGGCAATTCGCGGCCGCAATTGCCCCTCGGCCAGTCTCTCTGGCCACTTTCCGCCTCAACTTTTTCATTCAAAAGCGCCATTGTTGCCATTCACACCTTTGCCGCGGTCGCCCAATTGCCTCCACTGGCAGTTGTCGGCCCACTGAAATGCAAACAACGGACGCCAAAGTCAGCAAGCAACTGCAATTGCCGCCCGCTGGCTGCCTATAAGGCGGCACAAATCTGTGCGGCCAGTTGTTGTGGTTGGCCAGCGAGTTTGTCGCTCCGACCTTGCAGTTTGGTGCAGCCCGCGGCCACCAAAACACCCAGAGAGCAACAGGCCGCCGCTCACACTCCTCCGGCAAAGCCACAAAACTGGGCCCATTGAGCTGCGGCCGCTCAGCTCTGCTCTGCTCGATTCAGGCCAACGCTTCGTCCCTTTGGCGTCCAATTGGTGAGCCCAATTGTTTTGTCGGCTTGCTCGTCGCTGGTTGCGTGCCGCCAAAACGGACGCCAAACGTGGTCCTTGAGCTCAGAGTAACGGCCACTCTTCGGCGAGAGACAATCTCCGGCGCCAAACACTCGGCGAGCGAGCCAGTTGCCGCAGTCGCAAGACACGCCCACCGGCTTCGAGGGTGCTCGGCGCTGGTGAAAATGGAGAGAAAATGTGGCCGAAAGGGGCGGAAAGATTGTCTGAAATTGGGGCGCAAGTTTGCCAGAAGTTGGGGAGAAAAGAGCGGGCGCAAAACCACAGCTTGGCCGCCGGAGGAGAAGGGGCAGCAAAAGGTAAACAGAAGGCGAAAAAGGTAAACACAAACAGGGCCGCAGACTGTGACTGGTTGAGGCGCGCGCTGGCGCCCCCTGGCGGCCGCTCGCGCAACTGCGCGCATCAACAACACACTTATAGTTCTGCTTCCTCGTCTCCTCCAGTTGCAGCCGATTTTTAGCTGCCAGTGTCTGTGTCTCTTTGTGACTCAACCAGTGTGTCTCCTCGAGCGGGCGAGGAGCACGCGAGCCGCCGGCTGCCAGGCTGCAAGTGCGAAATGTTAATGAGAAAAGGGGTCCAATATCAGGCGGACGAAGTGGAGGCGACCGTTTTATGCAATCAAAAATCAATCGCTCGAAAGGGAGCCCAGTAACACGAGAAGGGGCCCACTCTCCGACCGCTGGCTGGTCCATGGTGGCCGCACGCACCACAGACTAGCTTGGGGGAGCCAAAAAAGGGGACCAAAAAGGGGAAGCGAAAAAGGGGCGCCCACTGATTTGCGACGCGCTCGGCCAACTCCATTTGGCATTCAGTGGAACCCAGTTGGCTTGCATAATTTCACGCCCGCTGCTCACGCCTCGTGCATTTTGGGCGCCCATTTGGAGGCCTGCCAGTGCGTGTGGCCTGAGACTTCTTGCTGCAGTCTGTTGGCGAGAGCAGTTGGCGAGAGCATTTGGCGAGCAGTTGAGGCCCAAAGGAAACCCAGTTGAGGCCAATAATAATAACAATAATAATGCTCAGCCGCGGGCGCTCAAGTGGCGCCAGAAGTAGTAAGTGGAAAATAAAAAGCCAGCTACGCCTCTCAGCCATTAGCTTATTTACTTCTTAATCCTTGGAGCACCCACCCCTTGCAGCTGCAGCGGAAGCGGCAGAAGTGAGTGTGCAGGCGCTCGCTCGCTCGCTCGAGGCGACCCACTGCTTCCGGCTCGTTGTTTTCTCGTTTGTTTTGGCGCATTTCTCTTGAAGCCTTTTTTTTTTCGTTTGCTTTGTCTCAGCCCTTTTGGGGCTTGGTTTTCGCCCCCAAGCCCAAAGCTCTGGCGAAAAAGTTGGCCTCGCTTGGCGCCACTGAGCCAGCAAACCGCCGCCACGGCCGTTCCAATCATTAGCGGCGCAAGTTTATGCAAAGGAGACTGTGCTTAGTGGAGTGAAAGTGAGACTGCCAGCGACAGTTGGCCGCACACCATCGCCAAGCCAGCGGGTCAGTTTAAACTTGGCCAAAGTGGCTTCTTTGTTTGCTTTTTTCGCCCCAAGTCCACTCTGTTGGAACCGAAAGAGAAGGCTCTCTGGAAGTGTTATTCCTCCTGAAGGAATACTGGTTCCTCTCTCTCTCTGCCCACAACAGTCTCTCCTTTGGACTCTCGTCTCTGCTCCTTCAGCTCAGCCGGAACGAGGCGCCTTTCTGCCCTGCGAGCTTCTCCTTAGGACTGGCGCTCCTTAGAGCTGGCGGCTCGTCCACTGAACTGGGCGCAAGATGGAAAGTTCCAAAGCCACTGGAGCGGATGGAGGAAATTGCGCAACGGCCAACTAACTGGAACTGATTATGTCACTTCGGATCCTGCGGATTCATTTGTTTCGCCCTTTGTGTCGCTTTTATTTCTGGCCCAAAAAAGTTCAAAAAACTTTTTTCCCTCCTTCTGTCTTCTGGCTGGCCAGTCGAAAGGGAGTTCAAAGGGCACCAAACGGGGCTCAGTGGGTTCCCGTTGGCCAGAGACTGGGACTGGGACTGTTGGGGGCGCGCATTTTGTTGGCCATAAATCAGCTGCTCTCCACTTTGCAGCTCGCCCGCTGAATGGCTCAATGGGACGCCCTCCGACGACGACCCAGCGCGACCCCAAATTGGCGCCCCTCGAGACTGGCCAGAACGAGGGAGGACAGTCTGCGGCTAAGGGTCGCACGCAGAAGCACAAGCAGAAGCACACGGCGCTCGCCACGGACTCTCTGCGGCGGCCTCAAAGGGGCCCAAGTGGAGCAGTGGCGAGTAATTGCCTCTTTGTGGCCGCCCGAACGAGCCAACAAAGTGGCACCAATCAAACGGACAGAGCAGAGCTGCCACTTGGCCGCTTGCTCAGCTCTCCTTTCGGGCGGCCAATCGAAAACAAACAAACACCATATCATCGCTAATGGTCACCTGTTGGTTTGTTTCTTTCTTATGCCTCTCTCACTGTGCATCAAGTCTTTACGCTGACCGGGGTGTGCTTGTCCATCTCTGTTCGCTAGTCTGTCTCTGTCTCATCGCTTGTCACTGCTCCGCTGAGCTGGTGCTGCAGTGACCAGAGCCACTGGCTTGGGAGCGATGTGATTCACGCTTTTGCCCATTTTCGCCCCTCAAAAGTGGGCACTAAAATGGGCGGCGCTGGATCAAAAGGGAGAGAGAGAGAGCCAGACGGGCGGAATCAAAGCTTTGGAGTCGGCCTCTGTTTGAGTCGGTCGCTCGGAGGCTACAATGAAATGATTTGCATGTGCTCGCAGGCAACATCTCATGGACACCATCATGGCGCCCTCCCAGCGGCCCCACCGCACAACACACACTCACCGGCGCTCTACCCACCGCTGGCCATTATGATTGGCACACACTCCACGGTGGTAATGTTGGCCCAGCAGTGTGTTGCCGAGCAGTGTGTGTCGAGCCTCCTCGAGGCTGACCCATTGTGTCTCTGTGTGGCGCCTGTCCAGCGGCGCCCTCGACGCCACTCGTCCACTGGCGCCACCAGCTTCGTACGCCCGGCCAATGTAAATACATTTCTGGTCGTACGAAAGCGCAATTCGTTCACTGGCGCCTCGTTCGTTCGGTTCTCGCGGCCAAACCAGAAAGTCGCACATCCTTCACGATTTGTCGCAACCTTAGACACAACGCTCAGCCCGCAATTCTTACACTCCAGCAAACCCAAACCCAAACACAACCGCCAAACACATACACACACGGCGGCCTAGCACAGGCAGCAAAACACAAGCGCCAAAGCACGCGCCACTCTCTATGTGTGACCTTCAATTGGATTTGGCTCGCTCGCGACCACTATCATTAGGCTGTTTCCCCCAAAATGGGCGTGCCATTCCATCAACAGGCACACAGGCCATCAAGAGGGCCAAAGCCAGTTGCTTTGTTTGTTGTTGTAGTTGTCGTTTGTCCTTAGCCTGTTTGTGGGCTTGCGAGCGAGCGAGCGAGCAGCAGTTGGCGACCAAGTTAGAGAGGAGGGCAGAGGAGCATTGAAAAGTAGGAGAGAGAGCGAACATTATTATTTTGTCTCCAATTTGGCAAATCTGAATCACATCTGCTCGTCTCTCTCTCGCTCAGCTCTGCATGGGCAACCACAAAACTTAGATCCAAAGCGCAACCACCAAAGACACACAACGACAACTTGCCCCAAAGCACACAAATAGACACTGACTGGCAGACTCTCGTTTGGCCAGTCGCTCAGCTTTCCTCGTTGGCTCTTCGTTGGCTCTTGGTTGGCGCCAGCGAGCTTCTTCGGCCGGAGGACAACAAGTGGTGTGAGACGCAAATTACACATTGTCCTCGGCATTTCCTCTGCCGCTCTTTCATTCATTGGCCGGCCCACAATCGAGCCTCGAGAGGGGCGGCCAGTTTCCTGCTCGCCACTATTTCACTCTTTTCCTCGTCCCATACAGTCCCATGCAGTCCCCTTAGGCCGCCTCTCTCCAGTGGCCATACACGTTAGTCGCCCTCGGAGGAAGGCCAGTCCATGTTGTTGGTCCCAAAAGCCTGCAAGGGCCCGCAGGAACGCTGTTCATTTGGCGCCGATTGTCTCGGGCAGAGCTCGGCCCAGATTGGCATAGAAAGCGGCGCACAGAAAGCGGCCGCACGCTGGCCCACTTGTTGTCGGGCGCGCTAATGTTGCACCGCGCGGGCCAACCTCCCGCAGCTCAGCTTCGGGCCACGCGCCAGCAATCACAAAAACTGCCTCCCGGGACAGTCTCAAGTATTTTGAGTCACCTTCCAGCTGGACCATTCGCAACAAAATGAATCACAAATCTCAAAAATGGCCCCACCTTCATATTGCACAAGCCAGCCGCCCATTAGGCTCCCTCGCGTGGCCTCCCCTCAGCGGCCTCTGCTTGGTGGCCTCCCGCGAGGTGGCACCTGTATTTTGCATCTGCGGCCACCCACCTGTTTGCAGATCGTTGCCGATGGACACTCGAACTCGGGGGACAAGCCGCGTTTGCTGCTGGGCCCACTGGACGGCTGCTGGGCGAAATAAAACAAACAACGGGACACAGAGCTCGAAAGTCCGAGCAAAACGGCTCCAAAACCTCCCACAGCTTGAGGTCCAATTGGTTGCGAGATGGCCAATTGGACGAGCGGTCAGCTGAAGGTTTAGTGGCCGAAGATTTGCCATTGATCCAGCGAAATGAGATTCTAATGAGCTGAAAAGAGCAGCACAGAAACAAAAACAACAACCAAGTTCAGAGTTTTGTTCAGCTCACAGAAGTTCAATGCTGCTGAGAGCAGCCCTTAGCTCTGTTTTGTGCTCGCCAAACTCTGGCAAACGCCCAACTTTTTGGCCCAACTTCTTGCCCAACTGAGCAACTGGATCCATTTTTCGCTCTGCCAGTGGTTTCATAATCGAATTACGTGAATTTTTATTGTTATTGCCAGCGCCATACAGTCATGATCACGCTGGGCCCATGTGGAACTGTGTGAAATGATCCCGCAAAGCAACTGCAACCGTCTGCCAGCGAATGATTGATTTGGGCTTTCGCATGACAACAAAGATTGAGCATATTGCACCAAAGCGGCGCTGCAGGTGGCCTCGCGTCCAAGTTAATCAATCTCCGCCGCTCGTCCATTTTGCAAGCGCCTGCAAAAGGAGCCTCATCAAATCGGCCTCAACTCCACACAGATCATCGCCTCATCAGCCGCTATTCTTCTCCCAAATGGCTCCCAACTGGCCCAGACCTAAGCTCTGCACTGCGTCATGGCACAGCCCAAATCACAGGTCCAGATCCGCGCCGGACGCTTCCCACTGGAGCCATGGTTGTCCTGGCGCCATCTGGTTTGCGGTGCTCGTCCTTCAATGGAGCCCGCTCAATGGAGGATCCTATGCTGCAGGCAAGGATATAGTTAGCTTGGCGCTGGACCTCGGGAAAAGGTCCAAGTTAAACAGTCCAACAAAGGCGGAGGAGGTCAAATCTTACATGGCGTATCGGTTGGGCCTACCACGAGCCCATGATGGGCACATGATGAGTGGCCTCCGCTCGAGCTCAGCTGAGACTCTTGGAACTTTCTCGCCAACTCGTCCAGCTTCTCCGGAATTAGTATCGTCTAGAACAATCAAACTCGGGCTAACCTGAGTCCTCACTTCTGGCACTCATGATTGGGCCGCTAAATTGGAGCGGTTCAAATTTCGCGCCCTGTCTCGTGGGTCTTGGGCTAACCGCGTGCTGTGCAACGTGCGCCTCATGGCGAACTAAATCGTAAGCTCTCTCTGTCTTTCTCTCTGTGGCAACCAGGAGAAAGCAGAGAGGGCGCGCTCGTTGCCTAGACTGACTATGTTGCTATTTTTCCCTGCCCTCCCCTCTCCCCCCTCGTCCCTAGTTATCACTAGCAACTTATGATCTCCCGAATCTGCCTCGAATAACGCTTCTCTCTCGTATAATCTTAATACTACTCCTACTTCTAATCTTATCTCACACCTTATACTCTCTTAGTATCGGGGGCTAAAAAAGAAATAACGACCAGACAGTCTGACCATTTGAAGCCCAGTCTCACCTCTGGGAAATTTTTTATCCTCCTCTATTACTTCGAGTGTCGCACGCACAAACAGACAAACACACATCTACAAATAGACTTATACACAGACACACAGGCACGCACACATGCACACGTATACATCCATAGAAACTCACGCTCACACACGCACTCACAAATCGGTCTCGCCCTCTAGTTGAAATAATTCAATTATTACAACATTATTTCTTGGTCACCTTGGCATTCGCTTAAGAGAACTGATCCTCTGAATCTCTTAGTTCACTCAATTAACAAATCATTCGGAACCAACATTAGTAAACGCCTCTATTTTCGGCACGTAGCTCTTATTCTGCGCCTGCCTCTCATATTTGCCCGTTGTATTTATTTGTTACCAAGTTCAAGTTTTGGTTAGCTGGTCGATATAAACTAACCTTACATTTTGAAGATATGCATCCGAGGGGTGGACGCCAATTTTCCCGTGGTGGCGCCGGTAGTGGTGGTACCAGTGTTATCGGAGTAGGAGCAACTAGCAGGAGAAGATTTAGAGGTCAGTATTTCAGGACCCGTACATCGCCTAATAGACAATCTCCCCAACTATCTCAAGAGCGCCACGATGATTACTCGGCTCCCCCTAGTCACTTGAGGCAGCACCATAACTCCGATCATAGCAATCAAAATTATCAACACAACCAGCGAAGACAGCCCAGAGATTCACATCAACAAGATGACAATCCTATCGATCAAAGAATACTTGATGAAGTCAGAAATCGAATGAAGCTCCAAGTGGACGCGTACTGCTATGAGCTTGAAGACAGATTAAGAGACATAATCAAGTCACGTATTGAAGAAGCTCTTAGCAATCTAGATTTATCTGATCGTAAAGGTCAACAATCCTCTAATGATATTGGCAATAAAGGACGACGGATCAAGGTTATAAGTCGTCAAAATCGTGGCTCAGCCAAAGAAGACCAGCCTGTAACGTCCCAACAAACAGCTGATGCCGCCACTAGTACAAACAATCTTTCCACCAGGGAACGAGATAAGAAAAATACTATCCCCTCTGCTAATCAACGAAGAAGAAATATCAAGGAGAAACCCGATTTGGCCAACAACACGAGGCCATTGCCTATACCAACTAGTCGAGGTGATGATTCGACCACCCAGGCTGCCGATCCATCAAGTGAAGATAAGGTTGAGGGAGAAGAGGGACAAGATAGGGATCGTGTCAGGCGTGTGTTCCGAAGGAGGAAGCAACATTTTAACAAAAGACGCTCCTACAATGATCGTAGGAGAAGAAGGAACGACTCATCAGAAAGAAATTCCAATGATACATCGCCTCAAAATGAAACCTTAAGCGTCGATTACAGGTCAACGACTAACAAATCCTCATCCTCAATGAGTCGCCGTGATAATAAGCACTCAAACAACGCAGCAAGAAAAAGCTTTCCAGAATTATCAGAATCCGAAATCAGCGAGATAGTTCAGGTGTTGAAGCGCGACTTTTTCACCCCGGAGCTAGAAGCGGTCAAAAAAACTATCGACGCTAAAGGTCCGGCGGTTGCGCAAGAATTCGCCTCCTCAATACTTGACCACGCTATATGTGATGTAACCAGTTCCACCAGATTGAGCGAAATTGCTACTAATTTGTATCAGTTGATCATCAGCGAACGTGGGGGTCCGGAATTTCAGCAAGGATTCTACAATGCGCTGTCAACAATTTCTAATCGTGAAGAAGATATCGCAATCGATGCGCCGCGTTATATGGATACCCTAGGTCAGGTCCTTGGTGAATGTGTTGTGCCCATGAACAACAGTAGGCATAGGCAGCTTCTAAAGAAGTTCCTTACGAAATGCTTGAATTCTTACTGTCGGGTAAGCCGTGCACAATTACTTGCGAGCACGATGCGAGGAATTGTTCGAAACAAGGAGGAGAGATTCGCCAAAGATATATGGGATATCGCTCATCTTAAATGGTCTAACTTTCTACCTGATGGAACTGACCTGGATCAATTTGTAGAGTCAGAGGACGTTAAATTTACAACTCAATCCTTTTCTCCTATGCCTAAGAGTCCTAAGAAGACCCCTGAGGAGCTAGAGAAATTTGCCGATGATGTTACAAACTTGGTTGAGAAGAGGTGCACACCGCAAACTCTCGAGGAGATGGTTCGTGATCTCGAGTTGGAGTCGGACGAGGTGGTGGCTTATTTGGGCACTCTCATCTATGCGATCGTTCGCGGCTGTCTGACAACCGATTCAGGCGAATACAAATTAGATACTGAGGCCCTCAACAAATACTCGAGCATTCTTAACGGTAAGAGTCAAATCCCGTTGTTATCTTCATCGATGTCCTCTCTGGATGACGATGGTACAAAAGCGTTACCCAACAAAAAAGAAACTGCTGACGCAGTCGCGTTAAATGCACTCACTGCCTTGACCAAGCTCTGGCATCAATACAATTGCCCACAGAACTTGATGAGCACTATCTTACTGAACTTGCACAGTCATGGTGCGGCCTCTTACGATGCTCTCAAGACCTGGCTCAACTCAGAAGATTTGAAAAATATTCCAGGCATCGGTGCTGCAAGACTGAATTCGAAGAGGTGCATAGAAGACTTGGGAGCTAGTCGTGGTTAGTATTATTTTGTCTAGATATCATTAATGATAGAAAATAAACTACTCTTCTCCAACTGAGTTCACATAAAGCCTCGTTTTCACTTACTCTGGAGTACCTCTACAACATTCCTATTCTGGTCCTAGGAGGTGGGACGCCTTTTGAGTTCGCTTTCCGCCCGTGCATCCTGGTTGCGCGCTATAGAGATCTGATCGACGACGAAAACACATCCATTTAAGTTTTGTGGCCGTTTCGAGCTATATGAAAAGTTGAATCCGGTTACTGTCGAAAGATACACTCACACACTTCTCTCTCTTCTTATCGCACACTCTGTATAAAAGACATGCGTGCACAATAGAGATTGCTCATTCGTGTTCTAGCATTCCACTTTTACACATCTCAATTTTATAGCAATTACGTCATGGCGTTTCTTAAAGAATTGAATGAGATCCTCCAGGAACATGAGAGATTAGCTGGAGAGGACGAAAAGAGGTACTCCGAATTAAATTCGGCATGCGAGTCATCTGTAGCTAAATGTATCCTTGAAGCAACAAATATATCTACACTAGAGAACATAGTCCAGCGGCTGCGATTCACGGTCGGCAATTCTGAGGATCTTACACTTATTAGAGATCGCTTGAAGGAATCTGTGGACATTAAAAAGGAGGAAAACGACTCCTTGTATGAAAAGCTAGAGGAAGCTCAGGCTCGCTACAAAGCGGCACAAATTCATTGCGGGCAACTCAAATCACAGATAAAGTCGTTGAAGGAGGAGTACAAAAATTTGGAGGCCTCTCTTAGGTCTGAAAAAGATGCCACCCCAGTCATACTGAAGTTGTTCAAGTCAAAGCCCGATAGCTAGCAGACAGTCAGAGACTGAAACTTTTGGGTAACGATTGTGGATACGTAGTGGCGACAAGTTATGCGAAAAGTGATCTCCCGCCGAAAATATGATTGTGAAATAAAGTTCGAATCTATCAAACAATTCAACAAAACAGTTTCAATCGCTCCTCTATCTTATCCTTTGTATGATATAATAGATGTTGGGTTTGTTCGCCACAACGACTAGGGTGCACTTTAGATCAGGTGTGGTGCGTGCATCCTGCAGCATGACACAATTATGGTTCTTAGCAGCGCAC
>Ga0268247_10000071_pt1 | contig 31249 bp, 34 predicted proteins | sample AgamicOrMae_FD_200245 | JGI IMG/M metagenome (GOLD analysis project Ga0268247, IMG submission 200245) | Agave microbial communities from Guanajuato, Mexico - Or.Ma.e (v2) (version 2) | ecosystem: Host-associated > Plants > Phyllosphere > Phylloplane/Leaf | place: Guanajuato, Mexico | collected...
CGCTCTCTCTTTCCTTTTCCTTTTCCTCTTTTTCTCTCGCTCGCTCGCCCGCCGCCACTCCACTTTCTGCTTCTGCTCGCCGCGCGACAACAACAAATGGCCGCACACAGTCGCCCGCACGCATCATAACCGGCGCCAGCTCGTTGTTGTCGCTCCCCAAACCCGAAGCGCCCGATCTCCCCAACTCCAGCGCCCACCAAGACACCGAGACAGCGCCCACCAAGACAGCTCCGTCGAGGTGGCAGCAAGTCAGCCTCAGACGAGTCCAAACAGTGCCCAGTGGAGAGAGCCAAAAGTGAGCGAGAGAGAGTCCTCGGGAACTGGCGAGCAGCAAACTCGAGTGTCAGTGGGCCAAGTTTGCGTGGTTCTGGTGCGAGCAGGCGCCACATGAGGCGCCCATTGTTTGTCCAGCCGAGCTCGTGTGTGCCTGCCAGAGAGTGTCTGCGGCCAGCAACTAGCTAAGCTAAGCCAGACCTGAGCTGCATGCGACACGGTCAGCATCAACACAGCAACACTGCAACAACAACAACAAGTTCCAAGCTCGAGAATCAGTTTCTCTCATCTGATCGAGAGGCCTCTTTTGGACACCATCTTGAGCAGACTGTCTCTGCTCATGCAAGACTGGCACTGTTCAGCCTCGGAAGCTGCTCTAAGCGCGAAATTTGCTGGAGAAAAGCATAAAAAAGGCAACCAGCAGCAAGCTTGTCGCGCAAAGAAAGTTAGCCCTTAGGATAGGCCATTGATAGCAAGCCAACAAAGCAGCAAGCTAGCAAGCGAGCAGAAAACAGGCGTGCAAAATCGGCCCTCGAAAATCGGTCAGCTCGCCTCGAAAGGCTAACAAGAGATGCCTGCTCGAAAGGGACTTTTGGCGCCGCAAAACACATTCCTCGATACAATTGCAACCCGTTTCGATGGAACTCGTAAGTATCTGGCTCGAATTTGGAGAGGAAAAGCTCGACTCAACTTTTCTGCTCTGCAAAGTTGGGAAAACATTTGCCCAATTTGGGCCCCATTCATCTCTGCTGGTTTGCTGGCTCGCCGGCTAGCTAGCTCGCATTCCGGCCTTCAAAGCCGGAAGTTGGCCAGTGGAAAGCCAGTGGCGCGCTGTTTGTTTTCGGCTGCTCTCCGGCAGCTTAGGGTGGGCCCCAGTTTGGCGAGGCCGATCGGAGTTTGTGAGTGCGAGTGAGTGTGAGTGTGGGCGGCTGTTTGGGGGCTGGATTTCCGTGCGGCTCACTGGCTGCAGTGGCGAGCTGGCGGCCGGCGCGCAAGTTCATTGGCGGCGACCCAAATCTGCTCCAAGTCCCGCCAAGCTAACAAAAGGGGGCGGCAAAAGTTGGCCGCATGGCTCGCATGATTGTTTGCCTTATCTGCGCGCGTGGGCCCCCCCGAAGCTTAGTTCTGGCGAGCTGGCTTGAAATTGGAGCAGTTTTGGAAAAAACAACATCAACAAACAAGCGAACACGAACCGAAGCTCGCCGGAACACACGCACACACGAGAGCGCAAAACAAGAGCATCAAGCAAACGAAGTCGAATTGATTTTTATCGCTCTTTTGTTCTGCTCAGGCGAGCGGACAGGCCGGCAAGCGAGCGAGCAAACTGGCGAGCGAGCACCAACCAGAGCGGCTCGCCAATGCAGAGGGGCCCTTGTCCTCGCCGAACGAGCGCGGCCCCTCCAGACACACTCTTCGATGCGCCCGAGTGGCGGCCGGCGGCTTGTGGGCCGGCTCGAGCCAGCGGCACTTCCTCTTCCGCCTTGGCGAGACCGCGCCAAGCTGGCCGGCCAGGCTGTGTGGCCGGCCGAGCAAGAAACAAGCTATGATTTTCAATCTCTCTCTCTCTCTTAATGATCGATTGCGAGTCGCCCCTCGATCAAGGCCACCCATCAGGCGGGGAGGCCACGCTGGAGTAGCTCCGGCGGCTGAGGAGCCGGCGTTTGAGGAGCCGGCGGTTGAGGAGCCACAAGCGAGCACTCAGCGCCGCCTTGAGCTGCAGGCCGCAGACCGAGCGCCGCAGACTGTGTGCTGCACGCCGCAGACTGAACAACACAGCACTGCCCACAGAGCACAGTGCACAGTGCACACTGCAGCCGCTCGGATCAGCAACTCGCCAACTGGTTGTTAAACGCCGCCCGCGGTCCAACGGCCAGCCAGCACGTGACTCGCGAGGGCCTCGCCACTCAAGTGCCTCCACTTGCTCCAATTGGCCAACAAATGGGCGCCCCTTCCGAGCCGGCCTCGTGCGCTTATGTGTCGCCCGCGGAGTGCTTGACATAAGCTAGTTGTCCCACGTCCACCGAGGCCGGCAAGTGGCCGCTGCTCTCTGCCAGAGCTGTGCTGGCCAGCCGGCGGGGCGCCACTTTGCAGCTCTGCAGCCGCGGGCGTGAGGCAGCCCCAGTCTTCCGGAGCCGCTCGGAGTCCAGAAGTGCGAGATGAGGAAGATGGATGAAGCGGCCGGCAAGCCAGAGAACATCCGCCAGCCGCGCAGCTCTGGAACGCCACTCCTGCCAGCCACACTCTCTGGCCGGCCCACTTAGGCACTAGCGCCCGATCTAAGCGCCGGATCTCAGCGGCCGACACTCATCCGGGCGGCCCAAATGGTCCCCAGGTGCCAGAGAGCCGATTTGGCGACGGTCTTGGGGGCTAACTGGGCGGCGGAAGTGGCAGTGCGGGCGGCCAAGCAGCTCGAGTGCGCCATCTTAGCTGTTCGGCGCGCAAGAAGGCAACCAGAAGGCAGTCCAGCGAGACAGAGAGATGCTTGGCTCGTGGGCCAGTCTGCTGGACTGGGAGCCATGCGAAGGAGATCACTGCGTTCCGCAGACAGTGTCTAGTGCGCGGCAGTGTCTAGTGCCGAGCTGTCGCGCTGGGCGTCTGAGCTCACTGAGTGGCGAGCATTGTGGCGGGCCAAGAGTCGCGCTAATTGTGCCACTTGGCGCCCTCGTCCACGGCTCTTCCCAGGCCAAAGCTGGCCGAGCAAGTGGCCGAGTGGGCGGGCGGCGTCGATCTGGCCCGCCCACTCGCAGCTCGAGCATCGCCATTCTCGCCAGGCGAACACTGGGCCAAGTGGCAGACAGTCTGGATTTGGGGGCAGCCTCGGCCGAGCTTTGGAGCGCACTGCTTGGCGACGTGAGGCCGCCGAGAAGCCATTTGCGAGCCGAGCTGGCCGGCCATCTAGCTCTGCCGGTTATCCAGCACTGCTGGGCCGGCGCCATGGATATAATGGCCTCTGGCCGGGGGCGAGAAAAGGCTGAGGTTGCATGGTCGGGCAGGCGGCCCAAACTCTTATCTGGGCCCATTTGGTTGCGCCCGCTCGCAGACAGACCTGCGTCCAGCTGATGGTTGGAGCTCGCCAGTTGCTGGCTGCTGGCTGCCAGCTGATGGCGGATTGTAGACTGTGGACTGTGGAGTGTGGACCATGGACTGTGTATCGTGGACTGTGTGCAGGCTGCTTGATGGGCGGCCAGAGTCAACCAGCGGCCGCTCAGTGCAGCTCAGGCAGACCAACGCGCGGCAACACACATCCTCTTGGGCTGGCACAGCGGCGCAATATGTACAATTGTGTGCTGGTGCGTGCAAATTCGGCTACATCATTTTATGTTTGCCCACAAGATGCCCCAACGCATAGCCACGCGCGCCCAACTCGCTCGCCAGCTCGCTCACTAGCCAGCCGGGCACCTAGCGACCTAGTGCATTCTGCTGGAGGGGCCAATGAGCGGCAGAAAAAGAGAGTCTGCAGTGGGCGAGAAAGCGTCTAGCCATGCAGTTTGATGGCGCGTTCGTGCGCAAATTCTATTCCCCCTTTTTTCTTCTTCTTCTTTTTTACTGCCCACCGTTGGGCCCAAATCAAGGGCCAAGCGTGGTTGATTTGGCCAGCGAGCTGCTTGCAAGCTGGCCCGAATCAAAATCCGCCCAAAAGTCCATATTGTGTCCGCTATTGTATACGTTTGGCTGGCCATCGATCGGCTGCTCTGGAGCGCAGGCGAGGCAAAGGCAAGGCACACTGAGGGGCAGCCTCAGAGAAAGCGAGACCAGAGTTGGTCCAGAAAAAGTCCCGCTGGCTCAATCAGTTGGCGCCAGTGAGACAGAGGCAGCCGCACACACATGGGCACACCCGAACGACAGGCAGTGGCGTCCAGAGGCAGTGTTTGCCGGCTTTAAGATGACAAAACAGGAGCCAAGTGAGGCCCGTATTTGCATTGGGCGAGTTCGTTGTTTGCATATTCTGCGCTCCATTTTGCGCCCCACACACACACACAGAGTCTCGCCTCGTCCCCAATTGGGCGCCCAGTGCAGCTCGTGTGTTTGCGGGCCTGCCAGATATTGTTGTCATCATTTGTTGTCGTTTCTTGGCCATTCATGCGACTAAAACGAATGCATGTCCAGGCTCCTTTTTTCTCTCCGTTAGGAACCTTCTGTTCGCCCTCTGTTAGCCCTTAGGGCCCGCGCCTCAATGGGTCCTTCATGGCAGCATTGGTCTGCCCTGCGAGGGTCTGCACTGCGAGGGGGCGGAAGTGGAAACAGAGGCGCAAGAAATGAGAATGAGCACGAGCGAGGACACGAAGATGAAAATGAAAACTTCCCCTCCAGTGGGCGGCCATCTGGAGCTTGGCGGAAGCTGAGCTGCAAGGTGGCGGCCCTTTGCATTTGTGCATGTCTGTCTGGCGCTTCTCGTGCGTCCAGCGGTCTGCGCGCCCACTGGCAAGGTCGCTCGAGTGGCAGGCAAATGAGCGCGAGGGAGACGACCAAAAGAAGGCAAATGGAAGCAAAAGGAGGCAAACGGAGGCAAAAGTCGACTTGGCGGCGCAAAAGCCAGCCGAGCAGTGAGGAAAACCGAGAAGGAGAGAGCGACTTTGGGAAGATTAGCCGCAGACTGTGGCGCCAAGAAGATTACCTCAGCATCATGGGCAACACAGTCTCTGGCGCTGCTCTTATGCTGCCCAAAGAGTTGCAGGGCGACCTTTTGGGGCTCAATTTGGCCCCAAAAGGCCAGCAGGTTGCTGACCATTACTGCTCGCTTATTCATCGTCGCCCACCGCAAACACTCACTCGAGACTCAAGGGAGAGAGAGACACTTGCCCGCCGGCTCAGGTGCTTTGGGGGCGAGCTTTGTTTGCGCCCCCACTCGAGCAAGCATTTATTTACTCGCAACTGGGCTGCTTGGCCGCTGGCAAACAAAGTGTTGTGGTGTGAAATTGAGCAGTTGTGGCGCTAGCTTGGCCGCCGGAAGTGGCCCCTGTGCACACAGTCAATTGGGGGCGCCGTTTGGCCCTGTCTGTGGGGCCAGCCCGATTGGGCGCAGCTTGGGGCTGGCCAGTCGCCGGGCGAGCTCGCCAATGGAACGATGAGCTTGCCAGTCAAACGGCCAGCTTGCTAGCCAAACGGCGAGCTCGCCAATGGAACGGCTGGCCAACTGCAGGGCCCAAATGGTGGCCAGTTGCAGGTCGGCGCCCACTTGGACGGGCGGCTTGTTATTGTGTGCTGATCGCTTCATCATCATTATGCTCGCGCTCGGCCGTCAAACTATCGACATGGACCCGCTCGACTGGCACCCATTGGTCATTAGTGCCCACGCGCAACGGGCGCCCACTCGTCCAGTTGGCCAAAGAGCCAGTGAGCCAATGGGCTAGAGGGAAGCTCACGCGACGGGCGGCTTTGTTGCGGGCGCGCCTTGGATGTCTTTGTTGCGTGAGGAGGCCCGCGGCGTCGGCTGGGCCCAGATTTGGCCCCCAAGCTCAGTGGCGAGCTCGCCTCACTTGGACGCCAACAGGAAGGCCGCCGGGACAGCAACATTGGCCCCTCCAATTGGGCCCTCCAATTGGGCGGCCATTGAGCAGTAGTAGGTGGCCAATGGACAGCCATTGGCCGCTCCTCAGCTGCGTCCAGTGCTTCGGGGCCAGATTCAGGCGCTTCTGTGCGGCTCTGTGTTGCGAGACTGTGCGTGCAACTGTCTCCGGCAGACACCAGCTCGCAAGACGGCCGGCTCAGTGGCGCCCAGCTCGGCTGCTTGCCGCTCAGCCGGCCGCGATCTCTCTTTGTCTGCTCGGCCCGGCACTCTGCCGGCCGGCCTCCAACTGGCAGCACGTGCTCCAATCAATCGGAAGCGGCGACTTTCCAGCCAGTTAATCGTGCCAATTGCCGCCCAGAGGAGGCCTCTAACTCCACAGGCATTGTTCCTCTCGAGCTGCTCGCTCACTCGGGCCGCCTCGGCCATTGAAAACGGCTAGGCTGCTTTCCTGGAGCGCGTGGATCTCAGTGGCTGCTCTGTTTGGAAAATGCTCCTCGTGGCCACCAAGCAGCCGGAGACAAAGACACACACACGACGAGCTCCACTTCAAGCTCCAGTTCCACCTCCACTTCCGGCGGGACAGAATGCAGCCCGCGAGTCTGTGAGGCGCAGTCTGTGAGCGATGGAGATCTCTCATGAGGATCTCTCCATGAGAACCCAAGGCCCAAAGAAGCCCGAGAGAAAGGGGCCAGTTGCAGAGCCGTTGCCATGGCGGCGCCTAATGGACTGCTCGTGCGGCCAGCTTTGCATTATAACTCAATCGATGATGAGCGCTCACGAGGAGGCGCCGCTTGATTTATCTTGGCTGCTCACACGAGCGCCTCCATGCAAGATTCACACCCAGACAGTTCTCCTTCCGGCCGCGCCAGTTCACCTTAGCACCGGCACTTCTCTCTGTCTGCTTGCTCGCCACTGAACACTGGACGATCTTCGAAGGCCGCACAACTCGTCAAGTTGCCGATCAGTTGCATCTAAGGGCCGCTCGAGAACCATTCCGGCTGGCCCCAAATGGTTTCTGGTTGCTCGGAAGTGGCGCCTTGAGTGTGGGGCGGTTCTGTTTGTTTCGTGCAGCATGCAAACCTGGCGACGATTTGGATAAAATGGAGAATTGAGGTAAAATTGGAGCGCCCAAATGTGCCCAAAATGTGCTGCCAAATGGAACTCCAAATCGAGCTAGCTGCTGATGGTTAGCCTCGGAGGAGCCCAGAGAAGCGTTGTTGCTCGATTGTTTCCAATTGCAAACAATGCTCACCCAGCGGCCATTGTGCGCGCCGGCCTTGCTGAGCGGAGACAAAATCGATCAATCGAAGACAATGGCAACAGTGCTTTGCACGCCGGCCCACCCAAGCTGCCCCTCGGCCCTTCTCGCACGCCAGAACTAGATTGGCCTCACTCAGAGCACCTGGACGGCCGCTCCTCAGCTCTGGGCGCTCTGGGCACAGTTGGAGGAGCCTCCAACCGCTTCCGGCGGCGGCAAGATCGGCCCGGCGAGGGCGCCTCAAGCTGGCGTGTTCCAGTCTGCTGGGGGCGGCGTGCGGGCGACCAATCAACTGGGGCGGCGAGTTTGTGTGTCGGCGCTCGTTTGTGGGGCCTAGACACAAACTGAGGGCAGTCTGTGTCTGGGACGCATCTTGGCGAACTGGCGAGGACTCAATTTCAGGCGCACAAGTGCCGGCCGGCTGGCGCTTGGGGCTCGAGATTGATTGGAATTGGCGCCCCGAGTGGAGGGGACCAGCACTCTGCAGCACTCGACAGGCTGAGTGCTGGGGCGCACAAGACGCGGCGGAAACAGTTTAACTTGTGAACGGCGCCCAAGCTGGAGAATGCGGCCCGGCGGAAGTAGAGGCAGAGGCAGAGGCAGAAGGGGGCGAGTGTGGCCCCCGTGGAGCCAGAGGCCGGGCAGACGGGCGCTCGCCGGGGGCCCAGCGGGGCGAGGCAAATTCTTCAATTGCACGATTGGCCACGCATTTGCACACTTCCAGCGCGATTTGGAGCCCCGATTTGGTGTGGGCCAACACTACAGAGGCGCCTAGACTGCACTAGAAGCGCCTAGACTGCACTGGAGGGCGCCCTTTGGAGGCGCGCGGGCGATAATCGATTTTCTGGCGACAAGCGGCCAATTTAGCCGCAAAGAATTCCATTGTGGCTCGGCTGGCAGAGACTGCGGGCCTTCCATGCAGTCTGGGCAACTCTCTGCTGGCTGGCTGCCCGAGACTGTGACTGGCTGCTCGTAGGGTGCGCCGCAAAACGGCCACTCGAGGGGCCCCATTTTCACCTGGCCGTCCGCTTAATCCAAACTGGGCCCAGTTTGGAGCGACTGCCACCGCGGGCGAGCGGGCTCGCAGCTTCCCAGTTGGCAGTCGTTTTGCGAGATTAACTTAATTTCGGCCCACCGAGGGCGCTCGCTCGAGCGGCCGCCCGAGTTTAGCTGCGCCACCATGCAGCCCGTCGCCACGCAGCTCGCCGCACGCAGACCGAACCGGCGCCGCTCTCTGTCTGTGGCGGCTTGCTCAATGCGCACCTGAGCGGCCCCGAGCGACAACCTGGCCTCTGAATGCGGCTCGCCCAATTGCCGCCCGTTCCGCTGGGCGCCATTTCCTGAAAATGCATCACTTAGACTCCGCCTGCCAAGCTCGGCCCAACTTCTGCCCAAATTGCTCGTCCGGTCGCCCTCTGCCCAGCGAGCGACTCTGGCCGGCCGCCAAACTGGCCCAAATTGCCCGCCCATTCCGCCCAATGCTAATGAAGAAATCTGGCCCATCACTTGGCTAGAGGCCGACGCGCTGCGGTCGCGGCTTGACAGCGACAGTCTGTCGCCAATTTGCCACTCGGCGCCCACAACTCGCCCTGCACACTCCTCTTCCGGTTTGGCGCCCCTTCCGCGCGGCTTTGGAAGAATTGGAAGCTCAGCAGCTTCCTCTCGGAGGACACTCAGCGGCTTCCTTTCGGGGTCGACGTTCGAGGACCACGAGAGGCACCACTCGCGAGTTGCGAGCCGCCAGACTGGCTCCATCGGCTGGGTGCTCGAGACAAGTGGCACCAGTTTCGAGCACGAAATCTTGAACTGGAGCCCGGGCGGAAGTGGCGAAAAGGGCTCGCCGGCCGCAGACAGTCCTCCGCCAGCTTTCGGGTTGCCAGAAAGTCTGCACGCTTTGGGGATGCTGCAAACCGGAAGCGGCGAGTCGGCCACATGCTGGCCGCCATTGTCGCGCTGGGCGGCCTTTGCTGTGACCGAGACGGTCTCAGCATCTCAGCGCAGGTGAGCGAGCGATCGCATTGATTGGGCGGCCGATTTCTCGCCTCCTCAAACGGCGAGAGACTGTCTGTTGTGCAGTTCAACACTGTCCTTCGCACCGCCAAGCGAGCCGAGTTAAGGCAAGACTGAGGCAGACGGCAAGCTCGCTCGGTGTCTGATGCAGTCTGGCGGCCCGGCGGCAGACTGTGTGCGAGGACGACGCCAAAGGTCAGCTCAGCGGAGAACTCAAGTGAGCGTCGAGCTCCTCCAGCTCACCTCAGGCCGCGCGGGAAGGCGAGGAAGCTCGGCGGCTCTTGGGGGCGTGCGCGACAGACACTCCTCCGGGCTTGCCAGACGGTTTGAGGCGCCGAAATTGGCGCCCAGTTGCGGGCCGAAATTGGGCCCGGCCGCGCACAGGTGGCTGTCGCTTGCTCTCGAGAGTTGCGGGCGCTCTGGAGCGCGTCCAGGCTGACGAGCGGGCGCCCATTGAGAGCTCGTCTCTGGGCCCAGTTTCACTTGGCTGCGCAATTTGTTTGCGCCGAATGCCCGGCGTCTGTGGGCCGCAGACTAGCTACCAGGGCGCACGGCAAGCTAGCCCACACGCGCGGCCCCACCGAGCGGGCGGCCTCGACCTGGCTGCGCGCCGACCTGGCAGCTCCCGGAGACTGTGTCACCCAGTGGCTGTGGCCGCGGGCGCTCCAGCTCGTCTCTGCAACTGGATTGCCGTCCAATTGGGGCGCCCATAAAGCGGGGCGAGGGGGCGCACGAGTCTGCCTTCCCCCAGGTGCAGAGGGCCGCACAGGAAGGGCGCATAAATTATCTCCCGGCGGGTCTGGGCCGGGCTCGCCTGGCGAGCTCGCGAGCGTGGATTGGAAAATTCGACACGAGGGGCGAATCTGCGGCCGGGCAACTTGTCGCCGGCCTTCAGCTGCCCTTAGGCCGCCCACTGCAGGCTAGTTGGAGGTCCACTGCAGGCCCATTGGTGCCCCATTGAAGGCCAGTTGGAGGCCGTGGACAGTCTGCAGCGGGCAGGTGGCGGCGAGCGAGCGGCGAGCTGGCAAGCCCGCGAGACTGGCTAAACAAATAACACGCCCGTGCATGTTCGGCGCGCAAACGGCTCTGTCCACTTGATTGGCCCACTCGGCCGGTGGGCACGCCGCGAGCGGAGGATGAGCCTTCTTCTTCTTCTGCTTTCTGCTCTCGGCTGGCCCAGCGAGGCCACAGCAGCAAGCCCACTGGCCAGTCTGCCGGGCGCGCGTGATCAAAAATGGGCCCCACACGAGTCCAATTATTTGCCCGTTGCCTCCTCTGCGCTTGTCTGCAGCCGCCCGGCTCGAGTTTGGGGCCAACCTCTAGCTCAGACGCCCAACCCTCAAGCCCAAACGGCGAGCTGCCACCGGCAAGCTCGCCAACCAAGACCAGTATCGCCGAGGGGCCCGAGCTGGTCGCCCTGTGTGCTGCTGGTGGCGCTCGGTGTGCCATGTACTGTGTGCTGTGCGCTTCGAGCGCTCCTCATCCCCGCACATGCCCCTGAGCTCTATCTTGATCCGAGTTTCCCATTTTACAAGACTCATTTGTGTGCGAGCCTCGTAGAAGTGGCCGGAGCTTGTTATTGGCGAGCGGCGCCTCCATTGTGCTCTGGCGACTTGCCGGAACGCGCGCTCTCTGCTTGTCTGTCTGTCCTTCTGTGCGTGTGCTCGTGTGTGGCCTCCGCTCGGACGCAAAGGGTCTCTGTGCGCCGCCGAGGGGCAGCATAACAAGCGAGCAAGCGGGGGACGTGCCTGCGTGCCGTGCAGCCGCGCTCCACCAAGCCAGTGCTCAGCTGCGGGCCGAGGGCAAGCCCAACTCTCTCGGTCGCTCGCTCGCTGGCCGCCCGCCAATCCCGCCGGAATGGCCGCCCGGCAGGACAATAGATTTATGATTGCTATCCCCACTCCTTGCCAACCGGGCGGGCCGATCCCGAACCGCCGAGACTCGCAGTGCAGCCGAGCAGCTTTGGGGCGCCCGCAGGAGCATCTTGTTCCGGTTCTGCGGCCGGCCGGCAAGCAAATCTGGCCGGCCAACAGTTGCTGCTGAGGTGGGCCTAATTTGAACCCGAGTGCTTGGGCCAGAGGTGGACTCTGGCTCGTTCGGCCAACAAGGCGCCAAATGAGACGAGCCGAGAGCGTGAAATGGGCTCCTTGGCGAGCTCGTGTGCGTGTGCGTGTGCGTTTTCCACTGCAGCCACTTGTTTGCGGTGCGCAGGAAGCTGAGAAAGCGGCCAAGCTCGCCAGCTCGCCAGCTCGGCAACTCGCGCCCGGCCGGCTGACAAATGGGCCGCCTGGCAGCAAAACGAATAGCAACCCGAGGGCGCCATTTGGGGGGCTCCGTCCAATGATTTGGGCCCACCTGAGGGGCGTCCATCTTGAAAGGCCGCCGCCCAAATTATGCTCCCTCTTACCTCCCTCCTGCTCAGCTCGCCCGCGACCTCAGGCCGATCAGCCGACGCTGCTCGCTGGCCAGGAAGCTGCTCGCTGCGCTGGCCGGCCGACTTGTTTCCTCATTGTGCGATAAAGGCCGCCCTCGAGACAGCTCGCCAGCAGTCTGGGCCGCTCGGGCTTCCTGTTTGCTCGCTTCGGGGGAGATAAATTGACGTCCTCCAGCTGAGGGGCAGCATCGGGGACACGGACGCATTTGCGGCCAACAGCACTCCTCGCCGCTCGCCGCTCTGGACATTGGGCCCCTCAGAGCGGCCCACTATCCGCTCGCCACTGTCCACTTTCCACTGGCCGGCGAACAGGAAACGGGCCAGTGGGCGCCTGTCGCCGTCACCAAAGCCAAAAAGACGCATCAATCTCGGCCGGACGGGCGCCAATGAGGCGCCAGCGAGTCTGCTGCGTGTCATTGGCGCTGCTTGGGCGCCGCTCGCCAATAAAGCGCCTCCAAGGCGGAATTTCCCCTGCAGCTTCAGCCAAAGACTGTCCGGAATCCATGCCACACGGACAAGCGGCAGCCACACGGACGAGAAGTGGACGCTTCCGGCGACCAAAGACTGGGGCAAGCACGTGGGCGGCGAGTTAGACTAGGAGGCGCACAAAGCCAGTTGCTTAGCGGCCCAACTTTGGCCGCAAAACAACAGTCTTGCTCGCCCAATTTGGGCCCCACCGAGACGCGCCCGCCAGGATCAAAACAAATCGATCGCCACTTTGATTACTTGTCATTATATGCTTTTAGCTGGCCAGCTTTCCCTTGCAGCTCGCCAAGTCGCCCTTCTCGCTGGGCCTCATCCATTCTTATCGCCGCCAACACGCCACTTCTTCTGCCTACTTAATACCCGGCCGGCTTCACAATAAAGTCCCCCTCTAATAGATTCAGACAAACTCTAATCGAGCTTGTTTCTGGCTCGCCGTCGCTCCTTCTCTCTAGCTCGCTCTCCGTCTCTCTCGCTTGGTGGAAAATAATCCACCACCGAAGCTTCATTGGTCGCGGCACTCGAATTGCGATTCCACATCCTCTTTATCTCTGTCTCTCGCGCGCTGATCAAACAACAGCCCAAGCAGCTCGCCAAGCAGCTCCCCAGGCAGCTCGCCAAGCAGCTCGACAAACGGCGCCCCAGACAGTCTTCCGCCCACTTGGCCATATCGTGCCCGACTTGCTCATCTCGCGCTCGATCTGGCCCCTCGATTGTCCAGTCGAGTGGAGTGGCTCCAAAGTGGGCTCGCCGGAAGCTGAATTGCTTCCGGTGGAGCACTTGACTCGCACAAAGGCACAGAAGAGAGACTGTCTTTGATCCTGAGGACTAATTGTTTTCCAATCGGCATTCAAAGGCTCATCATGATCGCAAACATTTCTCTCTCACAAACTGACAAACTGACAAACAATTACACACAATCATACAACAACAACAATGCAATTGGCTACAATATTCAGACAGCAACTTTGTGCTTGGCAATGCCAAGATTGCCAAGATCTATCCAATTGTTTACTGTTCGGATGGATTCTGCGACCTCACTGGTTATTCTCGGGCCCAGATTATGCAAAAGTCGTGCGCGTGCAACTTTCTGTACGGCGCCAAGACGGACGTCCATAATCGTGATGCAATTGCCAACGCTCTTGAGGCGAAACAGGAGCTCAAACTGGAAGTGATACTCTACAGGAGCACAGGTGAGTCATCTGGATGGAGTGAAGTTGATTTCCACTTTGATGAAAATCAGTTTGGATAAAATCCATAAAATAGATATACAAATAAAGTTTTGTGGCTAATTTTAGATTTAAATTCACTTTCCCCCTTTCGATTATCGCCCAAAATGGATGCGAAATGGACACTTATCGTAATCTAAAATGCAAACAGGAACCCCATTTTGGTGCCTCTTGGACATTGTCCCAATTCAGGATGAGAAGCACGAGGTGGTGTTGTTTCTGTGCTCGCACAAAGATATTACGAGACAGAAGTTGCACGAACAGAAGGCGGCCTTACTGCAACAGCAGCAGCAGCAGCAGCAGCTGTTGCACGCCTCCACCGACCACCAGCAGAGTGCCTCGAGCGGCGCCGAGCAGGACGCCGAGCTAGCTGGCCAGCAGAAAGCGGCCGACCCCAACCAGACGCCAGAGCAGCGGGCCCAGACGAACGAGCAGTGGACGCAGCAGCAACAGTCTCAGCAGCAAGTGCAACAACAGCAACAGCAACAGCAGCAACAACAACAACTCAACGACGACCAAAAGGCGCTGATCAGTTTGGACGAGTTCAATCTGGACGAGTTGCCCAATCCTGCGGGCGGCGACTACTATGGACAGTCGGGCGAGCAGGACGGCCGCTTTGAGGACGAGGACGATTATGATCAGGAGAGCAAACATGATAAGCACACCACCAACCAGTACAGCAGACGAAGAAGCAGAGCGGTGCTCTACCAATTGTCTGGCCATTATGGTTACCGGCGTTCGGTGAACATGAAATCAAAGCTCAAATTGAACAATGTAAGCATTCCATTGCGAGAGGAGAAGGAGAATAGCTCCAGTATATAATCCCCATCAGCAGGCGAAGAACTGGGATTATTTATTCCTCGCTTTATTTATTTCCTTTTTTGTTTTGTCTCTCCTTTTTCTCACAGACAGTTGCAGTGACTGAGAAGAGCGCCACTCAAGGCCGGCCACAAACGGAGACTCCAGGGGGCCAAGTAAATGGAGAGGCACAGTTTTAGCAAGCTGAAATCTCGCCCACGGCCAGAGACTCTCTGTGGCCGCCCCCGACGATGCTAAGCCCGGGCGGAAGTGGACCTTGACGACCCACTTCCGCGCGGCTCGCTCGCCGAGCGTCTCATCTTTGGCGCGCCGCCTGACACGAAATTAGGGCCGCCATCTTGGCAGAGAGTCCAAATCGGACTCTCCGCCAAGACTTTCCTGCTCGCTTTCGCCACGAGAGGGGAAAAGAGGGGGGAAAGTGTGCTCAGTGGCCATGGATCGCAACTGAGTTGGCTGCAATCCATTCAGCACCATTGGGGCCTTGTTACACGTTTGGTACAGACTGTCCCTAACTGATGGGCAGGAGAGAGTTTTTAAAAGTGGGCCAGAGGCGATTTAGTGGAGCTAAGATTCTCGGTTGGCCAATCTGGAGGTGCGAGGCGCAAGCCAGTTGGGCTTGGCGGTGGAGATTTACGAGTGGGCGCCGAATTGTGGCCAGACAATTGGGGCTAGTGTCTGAGATCGAGTTTGTGTGTGCGTTTGGTCCAACTTGGTGAGGTTGGAGTTTGTCTCTCTGCTCCACTTTGGCCACTGGGCCAACTTGGGCCCAAAACGCGCCCCTTCGAAGCCCATTCTTGTAACTGTGCGCGTCTGTCTGTCATTAACTCGCAGACACCTCGAGGGGCTTAAGCTGGGCGGCCACTCGACTGGGCGCGCTCTTCCTCACTCAGGCCGGCTCAATGTCTCTGCGCGGCGCTTTTTTTATTTCGCTCTATTTTTTATAACTCCAGCCGGCCCACCAACAAGCCGCCCCAGCGCGAGTAAGATATGAAATCGGAGCCGGAAGGGAGCCGAAAGGGCCGGCCACTAAGCCGGCGGAAGTGGACGGGCCAGTCCCCAGAGAATAACGCCGGCCGGCTAGACAATGGGGCGTCTTCTGTGTGTGTGTTTGTGTCTCTCTCTCTCTCTCTAGCTCTGTGCAGACCGGCGAGTTTGTGCCCTTTTTAATGAATTAAAATTGACACACAGACAGCGAGCTCGGCGTGCCACTGCTGCACAACTGCAATGTCGCCGTGAGGTTGGCGGCCGAGTTCGCGCACTGAATTTAAAGCGACCAGTCCGGCGCGCCAAGCCAGTTCATCGCGAGGGGCGCCAAAACGGCGCTTAGCTCGTCGGATTTGTCGCCGGCCGAGCGCACTCTAAGCGGCGGGGAAGCTGCGCCACTTCCGGCGCAAGCACGAACGCGCCTCCAATTGGTGCCCAAGCCGGCGGGGCCGATTTCGTACGGTCCAGATCGCGTGCCGCCAGGAGCACGCAACGGGCGCTCGGAGGAGAGTTGCCGGCGCGCCTAGAGGGCCGTTTGGCCGCCAGTCCAGCCGGACGGGCCGCCAATTGGTGTTAAATTTTGCACAAACAATTAATTTGAATTGCGATCCAAGAGAGTGAGCGGCGTCCGCCCGAAGAGTGTCTCTCTATGGACAGAAAGAGAGACACTCTTCTAACGCCCAGTGGAAATACTGAAGGAGTGCCAAAGGGCTGCAATGAGCGCCACTGGCCAGTTGCAACTGGAGGAGGCCTAAGGTTGGGCCACGCTGCCGGTGTCAGTGTTCCGTTGCATTCCATTTGTGCAAATTGTCCACACCCAACGAGCTGATTTGGCCCCTCGTTTGGGCGCCCCTCTGGCTGTGCTGCGGGCGCCCACCGGCCAAAGACTAGCTTGCGAGCACAAAGCCAGGCGGGGTTTTCCGCTAATGGCGCAAGTCATTAGCATTGGGCCTGAGCGGGCCGGAATTCGGGCAGCTCGCGGGCGCTGATGATGCGGTAACAATCTTATCAAGTTGCAGGCATCTTTTCTTCATCGCAGCAAAGGCAGACAGAGAGAGCCCCAACTGACTACGAGCCGCCTGCCCACTGGACTGGCTCGCTGGCAAGCTCGCCAGCTGGCCGAGTGTCGTTTTTGCGCCCCTTTTTCCGTCTCGCTGCCACTCGGCCGGCGAGCTCGCTGACAAAGCTTGTCAGCAAACTCTCTGGGGCCGCCTGGCTGGCCAGCTCTGGGCTATCATATTTTGCATCAGCATGCAAAATGGGCGCCAACTGGAAGAGGAAACTGCTGTTTAGAGGCCGACAGCAGCAATGTAGTGGAGTGTCAGAGGCGTCCCAAACAAGCCAGCCCGTCAGACTGGCTTTGGGCTGGGGCTGAGTTTCAAATTTCTCACATTTCCAGGCGGCCACTGAGCTGGGCTAGGACGAGCAGCGGGCGGCCAGCAAAAAGCAGCAAACTCAGACACCTGAACTGAACTGAACTGAACTGAACTGAGCTGGGCGCTGCAACGGCGAGCCCAAAGCGACACCCAAACACAAAACAAAAGCTCTTTCCGGCCAATCTTGGCGGCGCCTCCTCTTCGGAGAGGGCGCCCTAATGCGGCTCCTGGCAGAGTTTCGCCCCTCCAGCCGTCCGGCCCGGAAGTGTCGGGGCGCCCGTGCGCGCTGGCTCGTTTTTCTGCGCCGTCTGCCTGCGACTGTCTGTTTTGGGGAACACTTTTGCGCCCACTGTGGAGGCAGCGGGCGAGCGGGAGGCGCCATTTGGGGGCGGCAGACAAGAAGGCGCCCAAATGGCCGGATCGTTGTTCTGCGCCGGCGACGACAAGCAGCCCAAACGGACAACTGGCGCCCACTGAAGCCGGCCAAGTGAGCGCCCACGCTGCAGGACAAGGCCAAAGGAGAGGGGCCCAGAGGAAGAGGAAGAGGCAGAGGGAGAAAACTGGCGAACAAATTCAAATTAAGTGAACAAAATTAATGACCAGCAAGGGCGACATGCGTGCCTTGCTCCATGTCTGCGTCTCAGTGTCTGTCTCTGCGGCCGCGTGTTAGTTTGAGTGCAACTTCCAGCAAGAGCGCCAGCCCCACTCGCACCACTGCCAGTCCTTAGCTCGGCCACCATTGGCGCCCCAAAGCATGTTTCTGTTTTCCTCCCACTCGCACTCCTCCTCCTCCATCGCCACCGCCAGTTCCAGCCCCATTTGCGGCCCCCCAAAAGCTCACCGGCGGCTCCCTTTGCGGCCGCTTGTCGCACGGTCCGAGCGGCTCGTCGGCGTCTGGCGGGCCACTTCGCTGGAAGCGCGCCAGAGAGAGTGGACAGAAATGAATGCCCCAAGCTTGGACGCAAACAGCAAACCGGTAGACACATGCTCGGGCGGCTTTAAAAAAGGGCCGCCTCTCAAGGAGCGCCCCTTTGTCTGCCCGTCGAGGCCCGCAAATGGCAAATGGCTCGCTGGCAGTCTGCAGTCCGAACTGACTAGAGTTCCCAGTTTGCAGTTTCTAGCTTGCAGTTTGCAGTTCCGAGCTTGCACTTTGCCTTCCATAGTCTGCAGGCCGCAGCTTAGGCCCCCGCCCGCGGCCGGATTATTATGATTATTATTGTTATTATTATTCGAGGCCGCCGAGTGATGTGCGGCCTCGACTGGCCTCAGCGGGCTCGTTGGCGCCGGATGGCCAGCGGCTAGTGGCCGGCAGCTAGTGGTCGGCGGCTAGTGGTCGGCAAGCCGGAGAGAAGCCAGCTAACAAAGAGGCTTTGTTGATGAAGATGAGCCCAGGAGAGCCACTCGCGCCGCTGCACTAGAGCACTGCACTAGAGCACTGGAGCAGTGGGGCACTGCAGTGGAGCAGTGGAGCAGCCGTGCCGCTCTGGGCGCTTGCAACACTGCAACGGCGCAGTGCTCGCGCACTCGCCCAGAGCTCAGCCGCCGCCCCACAGCTCAAGGCCGGCGGCGTATGTTTTCCGGCGAGGCGCCAGGCGGGAAAAGCGCCGCGGACGAGCAAATGGAGCGCCGTCCTCCTGGCGCCCCATTTCTCGCCCTCGCCCCAAGCTTTGCGGCCGGCCACAGAGACCAGGTTGAGTCCGTTGCAGCACAATGGAAAGGCTCTTGGCTGGGGGGTTCTTTTTTGTTCGAACTGACTGACAGTTGTCTGCACGCCAACGCGATCTTGGGCGCCACACTCTCTGGGGCTGCACTCAAATTTTGTGTCCGAAATGCAAGCTGCTCACACACTTTGAACACATTGGCTGGCCACTTAAGTTGGTCGGAAGGGGCGCAGACTGGCCCTCGCCCCAAAGCTCGAGATTTGGGCAAAAACTGGCCGCCTGGCCGAGCGAGTGGGGCCCATTGTTTGCTCCTTGGTTGCCCATTGGTTGCACCCAAAGGCTGCGAGCAACACCACGACAATGGGCAAAATGATGAAGCTGGGCTCATGATTTTCCGTCTCCCAATGTGTTTGGCCAGCCGCCTGTCTCTCGGCCCAAGCGTCTGCCTCTCGCACTTGGCCTCTGCCGGCTGGCTGTGGTCCGAAATGAGTCCAAGACAGACACTGGCCGGCTGGCTAGCTAGTCTTGGCGCTTGGGCCGAGCGCGGCTAGCACGCAATTGTGATTCATCTCACGTGTGCCTTCCGTGCGGTTTGCCCAACGAGCGAGCGTCCATGCACGCGCCCGCATTGCCGCCCCAATGGCGCCCCTCCGCTAAGGTCCCAGAAGGCACCTTCGAGGCACACAGACTGCCTGGTGCTCGAAGGGTTTGCATGGGCGGTAAATATGGCAATAAGCTTGCGCGGAGAAGCTTCCGTGCGGCTGAGTTCCACTCTATGGCGGCCACAATGCAGCCAATGCAGTGCGGCAGATCCCCGGCCAATGAGCGATCCCCGGGGCCAAAGATGGACGAAATCGCGAATGGATTTCCAGCCGCCCTCCAATTGAAATCCAAATTGGCCCACACACGACTCTTGGGGCCTCCTTTTTCTCCTCTAACAGACCCACCAGGCGGCCAACCCCATAAGCGCGTCCCTATCGAGGCCACAGAGACTCCAACAACAATGGGGCTGCTTTTTGGGCCACTTCCGGCGGGAGTTGGACCAATGCTCAGCTGGCCCAGTTTTTGATCATTTAAGCCTCAGCTTGTGTGTGTGGTGTATCAGCGGTGGCCTAACGACCGCCGCTCTTGTGGAGTTCAGCTCGCGGGCGACTAGCTGGCGACTGGCTGTCGACTTGATGGGCCTCAATGGGCGATAGAAAGGAGAGGAAAGGAATTCGAAAGGCTTCGATGGTGAATACTTTTGGTTCTAATACTGTCTCTCGGTGCATACCACTAATCAATTGCCTTTATGCACAACCAACTGCTCCTTGCAAACTGCTAATTGCTCGCCAACTGCAGCACTTGACAATACCGGAATACAAGACGACCACAATTGAGAAACAAAAGTTCATCGTTTCCCATTACGGACTTTGGAAGTCCTGCTGGGACTGGCTGATACTGATTGTGTCCTTCTATGTAGCCATTGTGGTACCATACAATGCAACCTTCAAGGAGAAACCGCAAGAACAAAGCACGTCCGTTTCGTTTGGCCAACAAAGGTCCTCTAATGGTGATGATGAGATTCCTTCCAGCGACTGTGAAATAGACACTTTTGACATTTTCGTCGAGGTTGTTTTCATCATTGACGTAATATTGAATTTCAGAACAACCTTTGTCAACAGAAAAGGCGAAGTTGTAACCCGGCCAAGAGTGAGTATTGTCAATTGGGCGATTTTTAGGCTCTTAAACAGCTCAAACTAAGCTGCCAATTGGAACTCTCATTCATCATTGTGAAGAGAGTTTTCACTATCGTTTGCAAGATAATACTAATTGTCGTGATTGATATGTTTATAATTATCGCCCAAAACACCCACAGATGATCAGCAAACACTACATTAAGGGCTGGTTCGTAGTTGACGCTTGTGCCGCGCTGCCTTTCGACCTTTTGTGTGGCCTCAATCTTTACAGTCGAGTAAGTAATTAAGTTAACTGATGAGATTAGATGCTGGATTGAAATAATAATTCAATCGTGGAGAATTATTATTGCCGAGAGCTTCCAAACGGAAATTTTCGGATAGAAATCACCTTTTATGCGCATTACTGACGAGAAAATCAACTGCCTGCCTGCAAATTTGTTTGATTTCTGGACAAACTTTTTGGAAAAATGGACAAAATTACGTAAAAAAAATTTCTCTCTGACAAACGAAAACTCTGCTGAATGAAAATGATAAAAAACTAGTCGAGAATCAATGTCGATTTGAATTTGCTCAAGCTGATAAGATTGTTACGTTTGGCTAGATTATTGCAAAAGATGGATCGTTATTCGCAATACAGTTACATCATTCTCACACTTTTGATGCTGATATTCTCCCTCTTGGCCCATTGGTGTGCCTGCATTTGGTACGTGATTGCAATGGAGGAGATCGACCGCCATCCGCACGGCTGGAAATTGGGCTGGTTGCACCAGTTGTCAGACAAAATAGGGTTAGTACAATGGACCATTGAGTCTCCCTTCTTCTTTTGTCCGCCAAACTATGCGACAAAAGATGATCTCTGGAGGCGACCCGCCTGCAGATCTAAGCTCTAACCGACCTCACACAATCTCGGCCCAATTATTTGTCCAATCTTTCTATCCAACGCGCCTTATGCCTTGCACCATTCAGCTACAATGTTGTCAATGCCACAGATATGGCCTCCTCCTACGTCACTGCTTTGTACTTCACCACAAGCAGTCTGACCAGCGTGGGCTTTGGCAACGTTTCGGGTAAGTGAGAGAGATGAGAATACGTTTTTCAGAATGCGAAGAGGATTGAGAAGTTTCCTCCAGAGAAAAGGAGTCTTCGCTTCCTAGGAGACAGTGTGTAGCACAGACCTTCAAGAAAAGGGGAACCTAAGTGTCGACTCGCTCCTCAGAAATCATCAATGTCTCTGATCTATGCATCCCATTAGCATAACTAACCCAGTTTCGAGCCATTCGTTGATTCGAAAACAACCACCGGCAGCAAACACGAATGCCGAAAAGATATTCTCCATCGTGATCATGCTCATTGGCGCCCTCATGCACGCCGTAGTTTTCGGAAATGTGACAGCCTTAATTAGAGTAAGTTTCTTGCCGACGTTTGGGGCCAACTTCTTGGCCCATTTTCTCGATCGATCAGCTCGACTAGACGAAATGTCCTAACCTGAACTGAAACGACTGTCAAAAACAGGTCATGTACGCCAGACGCTCGAACTACCAAACTCGCCTGAGAGACCTGAAGGATTTCTTTCGTCTCCACCAACTGCCAAAAGAGTAAGTTTCCTCAAGCTCGCTGGCCCAAGCGCAAAATATGGCTCCAAGGGAGAACCCATGAAGCGCCATGCATTGTCTCTAGTCGCCTTCACAGCTGGTGGCCGAGGGGTGTCTGAAGAGTGTTCTGTTATCCTGCAAGCTCTCCGCTCTGTCCAAGACTGCCTCTCATTAACATGCGTCTCAAATTTATCATAATCCCACACCCTTGCGGCGCCCAAAATAATTCTGGCCCAAAATAATGACCGCAAACACTGACAAACAGTCTCCAGCAAAGGATGAGCGACTACTTCCAAACTACCTGGTCGCTGAATCATGGAATAGACACCTACGAGGTGAGTAAGAGTGCCTCTTTTTGCACCTTTTGCGCCTCCTTTTGCGCCCTCTTTTGCACCTTCTTTTGCACCTCGGCCACAACACCTCCTCAGGCCACCATCGATGCTTGCCGGCGGCGGCCTCTCTTCCTGCTTCCACTCCCTTTCGACTCCCTTTCGTCTGCGAGCGCGGAAAACTGGCACCAGAGGAGCCCCGTTGAATAATGGCCCAGAGGCGGCCGGAAGTTGGCAACTCTTCGACAGGCGCCCGTTCGGAGTTGGGCGCCGGAACTGCAACTCGGGAGGCGCGATAAAATCGCCTCGAAGTGCAGCTCGGGCGCCCCTCGTTCTTATCTAGAGGTGGCGCTTTGCGTGCGCTAGTCTGGCCGCAGTCTGAGTGCCGGCCGGGCGCCCCAGTCGCTCGTGCATACACAAGGGAGATTGGGGCCGCCCCGAGCCGCTTCCAGTGCTTCCAGTGGCTCCAGCGCTGCCGTTTCCCCTGTGGCTCCCGACGGACTAGGCTCGCCAGAGGACAGTCTGCGTGCGCGCTCCAATTAGCGGCTGAAGAAATGGACGCAAATACTTCGCATCAATTGCGCCTTCTGGCCGCCCAGAGGGCCACTAACAAACAGGCCGACACCAAGCCGGAGACAAAGAGCGGGCCAGTTTGCGGCCAATGCACAGTCGAGGCGGCGTTCTCGCTCGCCCGCCTTGCTGCTCGCCCACTCGCCAGGGGGCCGCGCGGGGCCCACACAAAGTGGCCCCAACTCGAGCTCGCCCACTGCAGCCGGTCGGCCAGTTTGTTTATGTGCTCCACTTGGGCCTCCAGTTCGCTGGGCGTCTGGCTCGTCGGTCAGCCTTTTTTCTCTGTCTGCTCTTGTCCAACTGCAAGGGAGACAATGGTCAGAGAGAGGGGCCAGCGTCCGCTCGAAGCTGGCGGCGCCATCATCAATTATCATCACTTGTCATCGACTTTTTTGCCGTCCTTTGGCTCCTCCTGGTCGCCATTTGGGTGGGCCGGCCGGCTTTGTGCGTCTCTCGTTTGGGCGCCCTTTGTGCTCTCGAACGATGGCACAAAGGGCATCTTTGGGAAAAAACGCCAAATTTGGTCCAAATTTGGCGACAAACCAACAGACACGGACCCAAGTTGGCTTTCGCGGCCGCTTGGGCGCCACTTGTTCGCCAATCTTGGCCCAACCTAGAGGGGAATTAGCGCCCACTTGCGACCACGACACTCGAGCCCCACCAGACAGATCTGAGGATATCTTGGGATGAAAAATATCCTCGCAGAGGCCCGATTTTATCGCCAACTCTCTCTGGCCCCCCTTCGGCCCCCTCGCCAAGCTTGCCAGTGGGCCCCACCGAAGACAGTCCTCGGAGGCGGCCTGGAAACCTGGCCTGAAAAGTGTGCACTCAATCTCCGGGCGTGTTGTGGCAGCCGCCACAGGAGATTGGAGCCAACCATTTGTCCTGGAGGCGGAGTTTCGAGCTTCCGGCTGGCCAGCAAGCTAGCAAAGCCAAGCCAAGAGCAGGCCGCCATCGAACAACCATTTTTCTCTCCTCCATACTATCCATTTCATCACACCCCATTTCACACCAGGCCGCCAGCTTAGCAAGTTGCATTTTTCTTCCCACTTCAAGCGCTCTCTCTCTCTCTCTCTCTCTCTTTCTCTCTCCACTTGCACTAAACTAATGCCAGCAGCACTTGCACTTGCCTTTGAACGCGCACTTGCTCTTCCACTTCCACTTCCGTCGCCAACAACTCACATTAAACTGAAACAACAAACGCAGATTCTCAAGGATTTTCCGGGTGAATTACGGGGCGATGTTTCGCTCCACTTGCATCGTGAGGTTCTCTCTTTGCCCATTTTCGCCTCAGCTCCTCAGGGATTCCTCAAGAGTCTCGCCCGCCATATTGAGAGCAAATTTTGTTGCCCAACGTAAGTAGTTAGCCTCATCAACAACCCAGCCCCGCCTACCCCTAGCTTACCCTCAGCTCTTCTTCCTTAGCTCTGCTTAGGTTCCTCAGCCCGCACCCTTTGGACCCATTTGATGGTTCCAGGGAGTGTTGCAGGGTGGCTTGTTTGGCCACTTCCCGAGCAATGTCTTAATGTTTTTTTCACTTTGCATTGGGGCCCCACTCAATCTTCTTCTTCTGACTACTAATTGGCCACGACGCCTTCCCAATGCTGCCGCCAATTGCTAATGGAAATGCGCCCGAATGGTCTAATGAAAACACTAATGGTTCCACAATGGGCAAACGAACAACTTCGACCATTGTTTTGGATGGAAACACGGCCGAATGGGCGCCAAAATGAACACACAAAAACCCCCTTCCAGCGAGTACTTGATCCACCGAGGCGACGCACTCTGCTACTTGTACCTCGTGTGCAATGGCTCCATGGAGGTGCTGCAGGACAACATGGTGGTGGGCATCTTGGGCAAGGGCGACCTCGTTGGCTACGACGTGAACGCCTCCCCACTAACCCCAGACCACACGGGCCAGTTCATCGGCTCGAACAGCCATCTCACTTCCGGCCTGGCCGGCGCAACTCTGGGCTCTGGCTCGGGCGGAATGCAACAGTCGCACTCGATGGGCATGGTGGGCGCCAGCTACCTGCCCACCTTGCCCTCGGGCTCCTCGGCCCACGGCGGCGCTGTGGGCGGAATGGGCGGCTCGCTGGCCAAGGCGGTGGCCACAACAGGTGGCCTGGTGAAGTCATCGAGCGACCTGAAGGCGCTCACCTACTGCGACCTCAAGTGCATCCACATAGGAGGCCTGCTCGAGGTGCTGAAACTGTACCCCGAGTTCTCGGACACCTTTCACGAGGAGATTATCCACGACCTGTCATTCAACCTGCGCGAGCAGCACGAGGAGCAACCGGAAGAGGAGGAGGAGGAGGAAGAAGAGGAAGAGGACGAAGACGAGGAGGAGGAAGAAGGTGGCGACGAGGAGGAGGAAGAGGAGGGCGGAAGTGGCACCGAGGGAGGCCAGGCGAATGGGCGCGAGCAGGGCGGCCCAGAGGAGGACGCCGAGGACCAGCGGGCGGCCGGGCAGCTAACGGACGAGCAGGCCACCCGCTACGACGGCGACCACTCGAACTCGGACTCGGAGGGCGACGAGCGGCGGGCGGGCGGCAGACGAGGGCCCGCGGCCGAGCCGCACAGCGACGGCGAGGGCCACGAGGCTCGCAGGCCCGCCCGGACCGGCCAGCGCGCCACCTCGGCCACCACCAGCGACGAGGAGCAGGACCCGGGGGGCCACCGGAAGCGGCAGCCACTGGGCAGTCTGGAGCAGCTGGCCAGGCGACAGACGGCCTCGGTGGAGGTGGCCGGGTGCCAGCTAAGCTCGCGGGCCGCCAAACAGGGCGCCTTTGCGGCGAGGCACGCGTACACCCTCGCGGGCGGAAGTGGCCAGCAGCGCTGGCCCGAGGAGGAGCTCTGGCACTCGTTCGACGCGCTCGACCAGTCGGCAAGTGGCCGGCCCGGCGCCGCGCCCCCCAGCTTGGCCGCGCGGATGGCCCGCCTGAGTGGGCGTGGCCGTGGGGGAGCTGAGGAGGAGCGAGGGGCGAGCGGAAGTGGAAGTGGAAGCGGCCGCCGCCGGATAGCGAAGAACAAGAGCGACGAAACGGTGCTCGAGGGGGACGAGCTGCCGGCGGGCGAGGAGACCGGCCCCGCGGCAGCCCAGGGGGGCGGGGCCCAGCCGCAGCCCGCCCGGCCGCTGCGGTCCGCCATCGGCTGGCACTCGAGCTCGGGCTCAACAGGTGGCGGCGGAAACGGGCCGGGCGGGCCGCCGCGCGCCCACAAGCCGCCCATCTCCTTCGACCTGAGCCGCAACACCATGGCCATTGTGGACAGGCGGCGCCGCTCGGCCGGCTGCATCCAGCGGCCACTCACCATCACGCCGGCCGGAACGAACTCCGCAAACGCGCCCGCAACGCCAGGCGGCCCCGCCACCAGCGAGTCGCCCCTAGCAAACTCGAGCCTCGCCCGTCTGCCTCCGGTGAGCGCCACTTCCGGTGGGGCGCCTGCCAGACGCCACTGCCACTCGTCGCTCATCCACATAAGCGAGAACGAGCCCATGGGCGCCCAGCCGGCCCCCAAGGACGACTCGAACGGCGCCAGCTCGGCCGGGCGACCTGCGCGCCGCCGACCAGCCGCCGGCCAGCAGACTTCGGGCGCTTCTGCCCAGTGGCAGTCCACAGCGACAACGAGGCGCAACTTCAGCTTCGAGCGCGCCGACTCGCTGGGCATGGGCGAGCTGGCGGCGGCGCCCGAGCCGCCCAAGTGGCTGCGGGCCAGCTCCAAGACCAGCTACTCGCACCAAGACTTCCTCCGGATCGACGCCCACATCACGGCCAGCGTGCGCCGCCTGCGCCAAGAGTTCCGCCAGGAGCTCAGCGCCGCCATCGACTCCCTTGCGAGGTTTCTGCTTGAGCGCGACCTCGCCGCCCAGCCAGCATTCGGACGACCCGACGGAAATGGCCCCGCAGGACGCCGGACGGCAAACGGGGTCCACGTGCCGCTTCCGCTGGGCACCAGCTCCAGCGAGCAGCTGGTGGACGCCGCCGAGGCCGGCCACCCACCAGGCAAGAGGGGTCCGCGGCGTCGACTCGGCGCCAGGCGAACCAGCAACGCGGCCGAGACAGTGGCCGGCGGCGAGCAGGCGCCCATGTCGCGCTCGGTCAGTGTGGCGAGCTTGGCCGGCGGGGCCGCAGCACAGCACGCGCAGCAGGTGCGCGTGGTGCCTTCGGGTTCAGCGCACCCGCCCAGCGGCAGGGGCGTGTCTGCGGGCAGAGCAGGCGGGCACGGTGCGAACAATTCGCCGCCCGCGCGCACCGCCTCGCTGCGCCAGTTGGGCGGCTCCCAGTTGGCCCGCCAGCATGTTGGGCTGGCGGGCAGCGGCTCGGTGGCCTCGGCAGAGTGTCGGCCGGACGCGATTGGCGGCAGCTGCGGCTCGGCCTGTTTCGTGGCCGCCCCTCCCGCCTCGGGCTCGAGCAGTGTCGCTGTGTTGGGCCCGGACAGTAAGCTCTCCAAGTCGCCGCAACAACACCAGAGCCTACCTCTGGCGCCCTCGGGCGGCCGCCCAGCGCGACTGCTTCTACGCACCTCGTCCACCGAGCTCAACAGCGCCCCCACAAATCAGGGCCCGCAAGTCGACCCCAGACTGGCCTCTTCTTCTGCCTTCGCCCAAGGCTGCAAGCCGAACAGCAACCCCAACCCGCCGGAGCAGCTCCAGAGCCGCTCGGTGACCAGCTACACGATCGACGTGGACGAGGACACCCACCAGCTTGGCGACGAACAAGTCCAGGGCCCAAAGCAAGAGCCGTCCCAGAGGAGCGAGGCAAAGATTTTCCTCGACAACAACAGCAACAGCAACAACAACAACAAGCGGCCCGAACAGAAGGCTGCCGCTGGCGCAGTGCTGAGACAGAGGAACGCGCCGAGACAGAACGATCGGCTCGGCGCAAAGAGCAACGAGCTTGCCGAGCACCAGCACGACTACGAGCGCACAGATTGAACAGGATACATGAGTGGAGCTGTGATAATGGCTCGTTCAGCAGCGTTGGGCGAGCGATCTCCGACCCTTAGCTCCCCCTCCTTCGCATGCCTTATCATCGACGACCAGCGAGCGCCGGCCCGTAGCAAAGCCACCAAAGCAGTGCCCAATGGAGTTGATGATAGCACACCAACACAATGGTATTAATTGCAATAATAATACGACAACGAAATAGGAAAAAACAACTCCATTGAGCCTTAGAGTGATCGACATTCCCTTAGCTCGTGGTCCCACTTTCTAGCTTTCCCCCTTTTTGCAGTTAAACTGCCAATCGAGCAGTGATGAATGCTCAATGCTTTGGCCTTGTGGGCGAAGTAATTGATATTCATTGTTCCGCTCGGCTCATTTCTGTGGCGACATTGAGAATGAAACTGAGAGTGATAGAGAGAGAGAGAGAGAGTTTGTTGTTTTGGAGATGTGGCTCGATCAGCATTGGTTAGAATGCCGCCACTTAGGTGGAGTGAGAGTGTTGGTTTGAGGTAGAGAAGAAAATTGAAATTAACAACAAAAAACATGGAATGAAATATGAGGGGAGAAAGTGTTAGGGTAAAATAGCAGCAATAATTGCATGAATCTGCCTTTGGACAAAACTCAGGTGCATTTTTGGCAGGCAAACATTTGGCCTTGTTGATAGGACACATTAAATTTGCACACCACTGTCTGTGGCCACACTCTGGCCAGCTAGAGACTGTAGTTATTAAGTCACGACCATTTGGGCATCATGACGAGTGGCTGCTGCAAATGAACTTCTGGCCCTTCAATGAAACTCAATGGGTGGCTCAAGCCAATGAGGGTGAACGAGGCCACAAATGACGAGCACCATCCGCTGCTATTTGCTGAGCATCATCACAGCAATGAGCTGGCCGGGCCAAATGTGCTCATTTTGAACGGGCGTGAACAGTTCCAGTTGGAGCCAGAAGGTGGCTTTGTTTTGCAGCAATCTGGCCTGCTAATTAGCGAGCAGCAAGCTCGTAACAATTGCGATTGCAGTTGCAATTGCAATACGACCTCGGCCAGACAGCCGACGACAAGTGGATCTAGTCCATTGTCAAATGTTCAATACTGTTGGCTCCAGTTCAAGCAAGGGCCTCCAAAGATGGAGACAAAACAAATGTCGAGCTATGTAAATATCCGAACACTTGGCGTGCTTCTATTCATCTTGGCCAGTTGTTATTGTGTATACAGCATCATCAACCTCAGCTATGAGAAGAAATGGAGGCCCGGCGACTTCGATTACACCACCGAGCTCAAGTTGGTCAGTGTGTTCGGCCGCCACGGTGACCGTAAGTATGCAAGCTGGATATTGCCAATGCAAGACAGAGTTTGTCAATTTTCCAAGACTGTCAGATACTGAGACGCTCTTGGGCAAACAGTCTTGCCAAACTACTCTTACCTTTGGAACGCGATGATGACTTAATGTTGCTCCTGGTGAATGCCGATGAACCAAACAATCAACAGGTTCCCCGAGCGAAAATTTGCCCCCACACGACAAGCACGCCGAAAAGATTAACTTTTTCTGGCCAAATGGGATGACCAATTTGACAGACGCCGGCCGCATGAGACAGTATCGCATTGGTTACGAACTGAGAAGAAGATACTCAAAGGGATTTAATAACACACTGGCCGATGCAAACAGGTTGCTAGCTTTCAGTTCGAGCATTTATCGTTGCCTTGAGTCGACCAGGCAAACGTTGGGCGGATTTTTCAACCTGGACCAGAGCAAAGCGGCCGGCCTTAGTCTATTGAGAGATTACAACTCAAATTGTCACTTGGCCGGCGGCGAAGTGAACAAATCTCACCATGAGGCGGCCAACAATCTAAACACCTGCTCCACAGTCCATTTGGCCCCAGGCTCTGGATCGCCAAACGAATGGCAACGAGTCCCAATTGACACGCTCCAAGTTCCCACCTTGAATTGGGAGTATCTAGACGCGTGTAAGAAGCATTTAAATGTTGATTGGTCCACAATTGATTTAGATCTGTTGCGCAGCAAAGCCGTGAGCGACTTGGAGGGCATATTACAGCTTAAGGACACTCTATTGAGGGAGTATAATTTGACTTTTGTCTATGATACAATCCACCATTGGTCGACCATTTTGACCGAGCTCAGATTGGAGCACACTTGGGAGACGATCAAGTATACGGACCATTTCAGGCGTTGGATTGCTACAAAGGTCTCCTTGGAGGCGAACAATTCCTTGGTGCTGAAGAACAAGGACAACTGGGCCCAGATTGAGAAAAAGCTGCCAACCTTGTTTGACGTCTATGAGATGCTGAATTTGTATGTTTCACGCGACCGTATTCCTGAGGGGCCCATGAGCAGGGTCCAGCTGGGTCCCATGCTCACCTCTCTGGTTGACAGCCAGCTCGTAGCCCTTGATAGTGGTCACCAATTGAACAAGACTGAGAATGGCTATAGATCGAGAGTGGTGGATAAGCAAATGTCAACAATGTACGATGGTAAAAAGGTGGTGCTCTACTTCACGCATGACACCATCTTACAACTGTTGATGTTCCGCACGCATATGATTGAGGAGGATCTCAAACGATCTTACGCGGACCGCTTCATACAAAACTACGACAAGAATCCGATGAAACAGTATCTCGCCGGTTTGAGGTGCTCCGAGTTTGGAGCCTCGTTGGTATTTGAGCTTTATGAGATGAAACGAACAAGCAAGCCAGTGACTAACAATATTAACCAAGCAGATATTTTAGCGCACCGTCCGTCGCCGAACAGTACGAGTGCACGAAAGTCGTTCCCTTTCGTACGCGCTGCATTTTACTTCGAGGAGGATCCAATATTGGCTCCAATTGAGTTCAAGTATCTCCATTTGGGCTCAATTTGTCGCCGTTGGTTCAAGAGTATCTACCCAAACTTGGACGTGGACCAGTTGTTTTATGATGAGAACTTCACAAAACATGAGGATTTCAACGAGAAAAAGAGCTGCCCCTTCGAGTTATTCAGAAATCTCACCATGCAACATTATGCAATCGATCTTCGGGAATTGCGAACTCTCTGTCAAGTGCCAAAATGAATAAAACTCTCCACTCTGTTGGTTGCTTTTGCGAATGTTTTTCTTGCCGCTCCTTCGTGGCGATCAGCGGTGGTTGAGTGAGAGTAGAGGAAAAAGTTGAAGATCGTGCAAGGGGAAAACTGAAAAGAGAGAGAGGAAGGTTTGAGTTTGAGTTTGAGGCGCGACTCTAAGCGTGATTGCGACTTGAGGGGCGTGTTGTTGGCCTGTTCGAAGTGTTGGTCATCATTACGAGCAAGTAGACGAGAGCAGAGGTTTGACTATTTGTGCATACCATTTTGGAACGTCGTTTCAGAGTGAGCGCGTTCAAGATCGTTGCCGTGAACCTTAGTGTTGTTGTTGTTGTTGCTTGGCTAGCGCAACAGTACCAGGCTTTTTCCTCTTGTTTGAGATTGCAGGATATCATTTACTGGTTGCCGCCGTCGTTGTTGTTGTTGTTGCTGTTGTTGTTGTTGTTGTTGGCACTCGAGAGCAAAAGTTGCAGACACAAATGCGGCAGCAGGACGAAAGTGGAGTTGTGAGTTCAACGACAACCACGCCGAACAACAAAGCAAACGCAAGCTCCAGTCTCCTTGCTCACTCCTGGCCAGATACAGTGTAGACATCGATTTAGTCGACGTAGAAATCAGGCGAACACGACAGATGGCAGGTAGGGGTGAGCCGCGGGCACAGCAGAGGCCGTCTCTGCGAGGGGGCGTGTCTGTCCCGTGTGCCGAACGGGTGCAGAATTGAACGCGCGGAACCACTCAAGCGGGCCGCTGTCTGAACAAAGAGCGCAAGGGCGTGGCCTAGAGTACCGCAAGTTGTTCAGAGACTGTCTCGGAGGCGCAAGTCTCGGCGGAGACACATTTTGAGCCACGAAGGGCGACAAAAGGCTCTCTCGACGGACACATTTCTGGCCGAGAAAAAAGCTTTGATGGTGTGGTCTACGCACGGAGACAGAGCACTGGTGGAGTGTGTGGCAGGCTGCAAGCTTGAGTGCGACGCGGACCTGCGGACTGTAAGCTTTGGGCTTTGGGGGTGGAGCCAAAAGTTT
>Ga0268247_10000074_pt1 | contig 31070 bp, 32 predicted proteins | sample AgamicOrMae_FD_200245 | JGI IMG/M metagenome (GOLD analysis project Ga0268247, IMG submission 200245) | Agave microbial communities from Guanajuato, Mexico - Or.Ma.e (v2) (version 2) | ecosystem: Host-associated > Plants > Phyllosphere > Phylloplane/Leaf | place: Guanajuato, Mexico | collected...
GGCCGTTTCTGATAACCCCCTGAGTTTGAGAACAGCGGGGACAAACCACATCAATTTTTGCCATCAGTCATCCAAAAGGCAAAGCATACCAAAGCACTAAATTTGAGTCACGACCGCATTAACCTGCAGGCAAAAGGGGAATGTGTAAACTCGAAATTAACTCTTTAGTAACATTGAGGTCACACAATGAAGCCAGCAGTTCTGGTGGTGGATGATGATCCTGCGGTCTGCGATCTGTTGCAGGACGCGCTCAGTGAACATGCTTTACGGGTTTATCGTTGTCATCAGGGTAAAGAGGCGCTGGCGATGGTCGGTGCTCACCCGGACATCGCGCTGGTAATGTTGGATATGATGTTGCCTGATACCAATGGATTGCTGGTGCTCCAGCAGTTGCAGCGTCAACGGCCTGATATCCTCGTAATCATGCTGACCGGCATGGGATCGGAATCGGAGATGGTCGTGGGTCTGGAGATGGGCGCGGACGACTATATTGCTAAACCGTTCAATCCCCGCGTGGTCGTGGCCCGCGCACGCGCCGCCCTCAGGCGCAGCGGACGTGCCGCGACCAGTGATGACACGCAGTCAGGCTGGCGCTTCAATGGCTGGGTGCTTGATGAAGCGCGCTGCCAGTTACTCAATCCTCAACGCGAAACGGTTCCCCTGACGCAGGGGGAATATACTTTGTTACGCGCCATGGTACGGCATGCACGCAAGGTCCTGACGCGCGTCAGTTATTAGAACTGACCCACAGCGAGACGATGGATGTCTTTGACCGCACGATCGATGTGCTGATCATGCGGTTACGCCGTAAAATTGAAGCCAATCCGCATCAGCCCGGCCTGATCCGCACTATCCGCGGGCTGGGCTATGTTTTTTCTGCCGATGTGGTCAAACCTGAAGGGCTGGGACTTTCCACACAAACCGCCTGAGCCATCCATTCACGCATGTCGCGCAAGGGGCGAATGCCGTCTGTTGCATTGGCGGCATGCAGATTAAAACAGGCGCAGGTATGGGCCAGTTTCAGCGTCGAGACCATATCCTCGCCTTCATGGCTGGCAAACAACACGCCCGCACAAAACGCATCACCCGCTCCGACGCTGCCCACAATAGCGTCGGGTGCCAGCTGCCAGGCGGGCTGCCAGACACCTTCGCCGTCCGCTTCACGTCCCCATGCGCCCTCGGGCGCATGGATGACAACACGCTGACGCACGCCCTGCTCCGCCAGCCACTGCGCGGCACGGGCAAAAGCGGCGGGCGGCTGAATGCCGCGGCCATCACGTAACAGCACGCCTGACAACGCCTGCGCTTCCAGTTCATTAATCACCAGATAATCCAGCCAGCGTAAGGCGGGCAGCACCTGAGGGCGGTAATCGCCCGCGCGGGAAGCCAGATCCAGGGACGTGAAATAGCCCCGCTGCTGCATGTGTGCCAGCAACCGGGCGCTGCGGGTACCAAATTCACTGTCCACGCCGTTCAGCGTTTCCAGCAGCAGCAAATACCCCAGATGAAAGATGCGCTGTGCGTCATCGACGGCGGCGAAGTGCGGTCTGTCCAGTAAGCTGTTGGCGCCGGGTGAAAAGAAAAAAGTCCGTTGTCCGTCCGGGGTCGTCATCACCTGGGTCATCGCTGTAGGCTTGTCGTCGGTGCGCTGTACTAACCGGTAGTCAATCTGCGCCGCTTTCATCATAGCCAGCAGAAAATCGCCATCGGCGTCATTGCCGAGCAGGCCAATCGCCGCCAGCGGCAGTGCGCACTGCATGCATGACAGCGTGAGCAGGACATTGAGCGGCGCGCCACCTGCGGCCTTTTCGCTGTGCTGTATTTCGGTCAGCCAGCCCTGTTCCGGCCAGTGGCTGATGCGATGCACATAATCCACCAGCATGACACCTGCGGCCAGAATGCCGCTTCGCGTTGCCATTTACGCCTGGCCTGTGCTGCCGAAAATGTTCATCTGCTGCATAACGGTTTCACAAATCGCCTTTTCCACCGCCATTAGTAACTCTGCGAACTCATCATAACGGGTATTGCGCGAGGCCAGGCTGCGTTCCACCGCGTCAAGGGCCGCCTGAGACATGCCGGTGTAAAAGTTAATTTTGTGAATACCGAGTGAGATTGCCCGACGGAAATCCGCGTCGCTGATGCCCGACCCGCCGTGCAGCACCAGCGGTACACCGGTTTGCTGACGAATCGCCGCCAGCCGGTCAAAATCCAGTTTGGGTTCCCCTTTGTATTTGCCGTGCGCATTACCAATGGCGACCGCCAGCGTATCAATGCCGGTTTCGCGCACAAATTCAGCGGCCAGTCGCGGATCGGTAAATTTTTCGCTGTCCGCTTCCCCAAACAGTGCGCCGCCTTCATCACCCCCGACTGCGCCCAGCTCTGCCTCAACGGAAACGCCGACGGCATGTGCGGCGCGAACCACTTCCCGCGTCTGGCGAATGTTCTCTTCGTAGCTCAGGGTCGAACCATCAAACATCACCGAGGTGAACCCGAGACGAATCGCCTGCATCACCGCCTCAAAGTGCAAGCCATGATCCAGATTCAGCACCACCGGAACAGTATGCTTCGCGGCTTCAAAACGGATCGCCTCAGCGATCTGATCAAGCGTGACGTACTTAAAATGCACTTCGGCAATGTTGATAATAAACGGCGAGCGCTGTCGCTCTGCCGCATCAAACAGCGCACGCAGGAAATGGCTGTCGAGGACATTAAACGCGCCCAGCGCATAACCCTGTTGCTGGGCATGCGCCAGCCCCTGTGCCAGAGAAATCAAAGCCATCATTCACTCCTCAAGGTGAGCCAGCGGGAATAGTCGTTACAAAGCAGCCTCTGGGGTTCCTCATCCTCGTCAAGGTCGTTGAAACGCGCCAGCGGCGTCAGGAAGACGTTGTCGTTGTCATCATCGTTGGGCATGGAGACTTCCCCCACCAGCACGTCACCAAAGCCGTTTTCGCCCCAGAAGCTGTGCCAGACGCCCGCGACGAGCGTGACACTTTCACCAGGGGAAAGCCTGATCTGCGAACCCGCCGCATGGGTTTGCCGGATGCCGTCCAGGGAAACCGTCACCGGCGTGGCGGCTTTGTCATGGCCTTCACGGTTATATAGCTCGACAATCAGGTTGCCGCCGCCGCGATTAATAATGTCTTCCATCTTGCGCGGATGGTAATGCATCGGCGTTACCTGCCCTTCACGCACGTGCATCACTTTTTCTGCATAAGGTTTGTGCCAGGGCGTTCCGTGCGGCGAGCCGTTGCGGAGTGTGAATAACGTCAGGCCGGTTTGCAGAAAATCGTCGCCACCAAAACTGGTCAGATCCCAGCCCAGGCGTAAGGCAACGATTTCAGTGATGTCCTCCTGTTGCTGACGCCACTGCCGGATACTGTAATCGGCCCAGGACGGCAGAGGGACGTCCTGACGGGTGAAAAAGTCTCGCGTATATTGCAAATGTCTGTTCACGTCGGCGCGTTTCATCTTCCGCTCTCCCGTTAAGGCGGCACCCTGTGATGCCGCCTGCTGGTTTATTTCACGGTCCAGCCTTTGTAGCTGCCGACATTATTACGGTCGATCAGCTTCACCGGGATCAGTACGGGTTTATCCGGTGCGGGTTTTCCCTGCAGGATGTCGTAACCGATTTCGACGGCTTTCGCGGCCATCACCTGAGGATCCTGAGCGGGCGTGGCGGCAAAGAGCGAGTTCTTACGCTTCAGCGCTTCTTCGCCGTCCGGTGAACCGTCCACTCCGACAATAAAGAACTCGTTACGCTGTGCCTGTTTCGCCGCTAAATCCGCGCCAATTGCGGTTGGATCGTTAATCGCGAACACGGCATCAATTTTCGGGTTGGCCGACAGCAGGCCGGTCATCACTTCCAGGCCGCCTTCACGGCTGCCTTTGGCGTTCTGATTAGAAGAAAGCAGTTTGATGTCAGGATGGCGTTTCAGCGCCGTCATACAGCCTTCCACGCGGTTTTGCACCGCCGAGACCGGCGGCCCGTTGATAATGACGACGTTGCCTTTGTCTTTCAGACGGTCAGCGATATATTTACAGGCCATTTCACCGGCCTGAGTGTTATCCGAGGTGATCGTCGCGTTGGCACCGTCGGCGGCGACGTCGACAGCCACCACCACAATCCCGGCATCCCGTGCGCGTTTCACTGCGGGCGCGATCCCTTTTGAGTCCGCGGCATTCAGGATAATCATGTCGACTTTAGCGGCGATGAAGTTATCTATCTGCCCTACCTGCTGTCAAAGATCGTAGCCACTCGACACCAGCGTCACCTTGACGTTATCGCCAGCCAGCTGGCGCGCCTTCATTTCTGCGCCCTTGGTGATTTGCACGAAGAACGGGTTAGCCAGATCGCCCACCGTCACGCCAATCGATTTCAGTTCTTTTGCCTGAGCCATACCGGCGCTGAGCAGCGTTGCCGCCAGCAACCCGGTTACAATCGGATTAAAACGCATAGATCTTCTCCTGCTGTTATTTATCGGCCAACTGCTGAATGGCGCGTTGTGTACTCTCTGCATAGGGGACATCAGTCCACATGATGACGCGTGCGATATTTGTCGATCAGAACGGCGATGATGATCACGGCCCCTTTAATCACCAGTTGCCAGAAATAAGAAACGCCCATCAATGTCATGCCGTTGTTCAGCGTGGCAATAATCAGTGCGCCAATCAGCGTGCCGGTAATGGTGCCAATTCCCCCCACAAAACTGGTGCCACCCAGAGTGACCGCCGCAATGGCATCCAGCTCGTAACCCATGCCCAGATTGCCGTTGGCGCTGTAGAGACGTGAAGCGCTCATCAGTCCGCCCAGGCCGGACAGTAAGCCGCTCATCCCGTAAACGAACAGCAGTACCAGCCCGACTTTGATCCCGGTCAGACGGGCTGCCTGGATATTGCCGCCTACGGCGTAGATGTGAACGCCCAGCGTGGTGCGGCGCAGGATGAACCAGCAAAGCGCAATCACCGCGAACGCAATAACAATCAGCCACGGTACCGGCCCCAGATAGCCATTGCCTATCCACTCGAAATTGATATCGGCGTTGATGACCGTGGTGCCGTTCGCCAGCAGATAGGCGGCTCCGCGCAGTGCGGTATAGGTGCCCAGCGTCACGATAAACGGCGGAAGCCCGGCCCAGGCCACCAGAATGCCGTTAAACAGGCCCATCGCCAGCCCGGCTCCCAGCGCCATCGGAATCGTGAACGAGGCCAGCATCGGATCCAGCGAAGTGAGCAACGCCACCACCGCCGCCGTGCCCAGCATTGAGCCGACAGATAAATCGATACCGCCGGTAAGAATGACAAACGTCATGCCTGCGGCCAGTACAATGTTGATGGACGCCTGGCGCGTAATATTCAGTAAATTGGCTTCGGTAAAGAAATTGGGTGTGACAACGCCGAAGACCGCCACGATTAAAATCAAAATGGGTAAAATGCCGACGGTCTGCATAATGTCGCCCATCAGGGCTCGTCTGACCGTGGGTGGATGAATCCGTGCCGTTTGTGTCATGGTTTTATCCTCATACTTCAAGCGGTGATGCGCTATACGCACCGGTTGCCAGCGTCATGATGTTTTCCTGACTGATCTCGTTACCTGCCAGTTCCCCTGCGATAGTGCCTTCATGCATCACATAAACCCGGTCACTCATGCCGACCACTTCCGGTAATTCACTGGAGATCATCAGAATGGCCACGCCCTGCCGCGCCATATCCTGCATCATGCGGTAAATCTCGCTTTTGGCCCCGACGTCCACACCGCGCGTCGGCTCATCCAGGATGAGAATGCGCGGACCAATGGCAATCCAGCGGGAAATCAGCAGCTTCTGTTGGTTGCCACCGGACAGGCCTCCAGCCCGCACCAGTGCGTGGGGAACCCGGATATTGAGCGCGGCAATCGCCTCGCTGGCGATCTTTCTGGCTTGACGGCGGTTCAGCATGCCGTACTGCGCATCCCGTTCCAGCGTGGCCATCACGATGTTTTCCTGTGCAGCCATTTCAAGGAATAATCCCTGCTCTTTGCGGTTCTCGGTCAGAAAGCCAATGCCGTGCGCAATCGCTTCTCTTGGGGAGTGAATCTCTACCTTCTGGCCGTCCACCCAGATTTCACCCTGCTGAAGCCGGTGCACGCCAAAAATCAGCTGGGCCAGTTCGCTGCGTCCCGCACCAACCAGGCCGGCCAGGCCAACAATTTCGCCTGCCCGCACGTTAAGGCTACAGGGCTGTACCTTGCCGCCATCGGACAGGTTGTGCAGAGCCAGACGCACCTCGCCGCGAGGAATGGTGCGGTCTTTATTGAACAGATCGCTGAGTGGGCGTCCCACCATCATGCGCACCAGCTCGCTGGCGTTAAGGTTGTCGCGCGTCAGACTGCCGACGTACTGCCCGTCGCGCAGTACGCTGACGCGATCCGACAGCTCATACACTTCCGCCATGCGATGACTGATGTAGATAATCGCCATTCCCTGGCTGCGCAGCCGTTTGATCAGGGCAAAGAGTTGTTCAGTTTCGCGGCTGGATAAGGCGGCGGTGGGCTCATCCATCACCAGAATACGGCTGTTGCGATGCAGGGCGCGCGCAATCTCCACCTGTTGCTGCTCGGCAATGCTCAGCCTGCTGACTTTGTCCGTTGCGCTGAACTGCGCGCCTAAGTGGTTAATAACCTGCTGCGCTTCACGGGCCATCTGGTGACGCCTGACCATGCCAGCACGGGTGATTTCGCTTCCCAGAAAGATGTTTTCTGCCACGGTGAGATTCGGAGCAAGGTTGATTTCCTGATAGATCAGCGTAATCCCGGCCGCTAATGCCGCTTTCGGTCCTTTAAGCGGATACGGCTCGCCGTTGATCAACACCTCGCCGCTGGTGGCGGTATAGGCCCCTGCCAGAATCTTCATCAGGGTGCTTTTGCCCGCGCCATTCTCCCCCATCAGCGCATGCACCTCGCCAGGATAAACGGTCAGGTCAACGCCTTTCAGTGCGTAGAAGTGGCCAAAACGCCGGGTGATCTGACGCATTTCAAGTATCGGCTTAGCTGTCATCGCCCCGCTCCTGCTGATTATGGATAGCCGCGAGTTAAGCAGGAGAAGATAAATGGATAATGTCAGCGGCCATTCATATTTGTCATATTCCGCTTCGCACTCACTTCTATACTCGCCCTATCGTCGCATGGCCGGAGAGCGTATTGATGCAAAGCAGTTTGCCGTGGCAGGTCGGGGCGCGCGGTCGCCTGTTGCTGTCGCATTTATTAGTTGTGTGCGTCACCCTGATGGTGAGCGTGGTGGCCATTACCAGCTTTCGCCATGCCGGAAGCCTTCAGGAACAGGCTCAGGCTCAGACGCTGGCCGATATGAACGGCAGCCTGGCGCTGGCGCGCAATACCGCGAATGTCGCCATCACCGCCGTGCGGTTATCACAGGTCGTGGGCGCGCTGGAATATCAGAGCGAATCGCGACGACTGCAGCAGAATCAGCAGGCCCTGCAACATTCACTCGCCCTGCTGGCCAGTACGCCGCTGGCTGCACGCGAGCCTGAACGCGTGGCCCGACTGCGTGCACGCAGTCTGATGCTTGAGCAGTCTGTGAGTCTGTTGCTGCGTAAGGGCCATGAACGTCATTTGCAGCGCAATCTTGTGCTCAGCGGGTTATGGCAGTCACAGCTGCTGCTGGAACGCATTAATGACCTGGCACACCGCAACGGAACCGGCGCACCCGATTTCGCCTTGCGCCAGCAGACCGGCAGGCTACTGGATATTGCGATTCGTACGCCCTCCTCGACCGCGGTCATCGATCAGTTGCAGCAGGTGATGACGCAATGGCGCAACGTGGTCGCATTGGGGGCGTTGGGTGACAACGTGCAGCAGTTACTGGAAACCCAACGCAGCCTGATCCCCTTGGCGGCAGCGCTGGAACAGAGCGATCTGTCCATCGCCTATGCCACCTACCGTATCAAGGCGCTCGTAGCCGCGCTGAATGATGACATTACCGCGTACGTTCAGCAGGTAGCCCGGCAAAGTGATCAGCGTAACATTGCCACTCACCGACAACGGGATTCGGTCAGTGGCTTTATCCTGCTTTCTGCCCTGTTGGCACTCGCCATCACCGTCTATACCGGGTACTACATCTATCGCAACCTGGGGTCCAGCCTGACCGCCATTGCCGCCGCAATGACCCGGCTGGCCCAGGGGGAACACAATGTCAGCGTGCCGGGCCTTCAGCGACGGGATGAACTGGGCGAGCTGGCGCGCGCCTTCAATGTGTTTGCCCGTAATACCGCCTCGCTGGCCCATACGTCGCGTCTGCTAAAAGAGAAAAGTACCCAACTTGAATCGACCTTTCTGGCAATGCGTGATGGCTTTGCCCTGTTTGATAACAGCGGCGAATTGGTGGTGTGGAACGATCAGTATCCGCAGCTTCTGGGCATCGCACCGCGGGATTTGCAGCGGGGACTGCACTACCAGCATCTGCTGGCGCAGCTTGATATACACCTGCACGATCTGGCGGAACCACAGGAAGTCAGGCTGGCCGATGGCCGCACCGTAGAACTGCGCTTCAGCCCGGTCCCCCGGCGCGGTAGCGTGAATACGGTGCTGGAACACACCTCACGGAAGGTGCTGGAAGAAGCGCTGGTACACAGTCAGAAAATGAAAGCGGTAGGTCAGCTGACCGGCGGCATCGCGCATGATTTCAACAATCTGCTGGCCGTCATTATCGGCAGCCTGGCGTTAACCGAGGGGCAACTGCCGCCCGGCCCTCTTGCGAGCCGGATAGAACGCGCCCGCCAGGCGGCGGATCGGGCAGCCCTGCTGACCCAGCGACTGCTGGCCTTTTCGCGTAAGCAAACCCTGAATCCGCATGCGGTGTCAGTCGTGTCGTTAGTGGAAAACCTGCAGGGGCTGCTACAACATTCGCTGTTGCCCGGTCAACACCTGATTATTGATGCCCAACGGCCCGGCTGGCCTGCCTGGATTGATGCCAGTCAGTTAGAGAATGCGGTCATGAATCTGGTGGTGAATGCCAGAGATGCGATGGCCGGACAAAGCGGCGAAATCCGTCTGCGTATCTGGAACCAGCGCCGCACTGAGCGCGGTGAAAAGCGAGACCGGGTCACCATTAAGGTCATCGATCACGGTTGCGGCATGTCAGAAGAGGTGCGTGCGCAGGTGTTTGAACCCTTCTTTACCACCAAAACAACCGGTACCGGTAGCGGCCTGGGCCTGTCGATGGTCTACGGTTTTGTTCGTCAGTCGGGCGGACAGGTAGAGCTGGAAACCGCGCCGGGCCAGGGCACCACTGTACGGCTGTTGCTGCCCCGCGCGCCCGATGTCCCGGCGGTCCGATCCGTCGCCTCGCACCCGGCGCAGCCGGATGCCGCGCAGGACCGGTTAGTTCTGGTGCTGGATGATGAACCGGCTGTGCGGCAAACTCTGTGTGAACATCTGCACCAACTGGGTTACCTGACGCTGGAGTGTGACACGGGCGAAGCGGCGCTGGCGCTGCTGCACCAGACGCCGGATATCGATTTGCTGATCAGCGATTTGATGCTGCCGGGTGAGATTAACGGTGCGGAGGTGATTCGTCAGGCACAGCAAAAGTGGCCACAGTTGGCTACATTGCTCATCAGCGGCCAGGATCTGCGTCACCAGCCCGTCACGTTGCCGTTATGTGAACGACTGGCGAAACCCCGGCAGGCAGCGCAGCTGGTGCAGGCGCTTCAGCGCGCCTGGCAGCGCAGCGCGCGGCTTAATCGTGCCCGCCAGGCTGCCACAACGGCACCGGCTTCCCGATGATATAGCGTTTACGCAGGCGGCTGGAGATGGCATCCATCACCATGACCACGACAACGAGGATGATCGTCAGGAACATCACCACATCCCAGTTCCACAGGCGCATGTTCTCCGCGTACACCAGGCCGACACCGCCCGCGCCGACAAAGCCAAGCACCGCCGCTGAGCGGGTATTGGACTCGATCTGATACAGGCTCAGTGCCAGAAACTGTGGGAAAGACTGGGTGAAAATACCAAACCGGTGCTTCTGCAGACTGTTTGCGCCCAGCGCGCCCAGGCCGCGACTGGGTGAACGCTCAACCGCTTCGTGGCCTTCGGAATAGAGCTTACCTAACAGACCAATGTCCTGCAGGATAATCGCCAGCACCCCGGCCAGCGGCCCCATGCCGACCGCGCGAACAAAAATCAGGCCCCAAATCGCCATATCAATGCCGCGCAGCATATCGAACAGTCGACGCACAACAAACGCAATGGGACGGGCAACCTTGTCATGCATCACATTACGCGCCGCCAGAAACGAGAGCGGCAGCGCCAGCAGCGTGGCGGTCAGCGTGCCGGCAAACACAATCGCCAGCGTAATGCCGACCTGAGAGAAATAGTAGCCAAACGGCCAGTTCACGAAGTCCTGCCAGACAAACATGCGCAGAAAATAGCGGCCCAGTTGCTGGCATCCTGTGAGCAGGCGGTTCCATTCGATGCCAAACACCATAAAGAAAAAGACATAATAGAGCACCAGCGCCAGGGCCAGCATGGCAAGGCGACGCAGATAGCGGTTTTGTGCAGCAAACAGCGCGGGATGCTGCTGTTTCATCGCGCTGATATCGGGCGCAAGCGTAACCATGGTTATTCCTCCACAACGCGACGGCGCAGGCGGCCAGAAACGGTGTCCAGTAGCGAGACCACAATCAAAATCAGCAGCAGCGTCATGCTGACCTGATCAAAGCGATCCAGTTTAATATTGGTCATTAACTCCTGACCAATGCCGCCCGCCCCCACCAGCCCCAGGATGGTCGACGAACGGAAATTAACTTCCAGGCGCATAAAGCTGTATGACAGAAAAACCGGCTTCACCTGCGGCCAGAAGGCATAGCGCATCCGTTGCAGTTTGCTGGCACCGCAGGCCGCCAGCCCGCGCACCGGTTTATCCGAGGCGGACTCGATGGCTTCATAAAACAGCTTGGTCAGGCTGCCAATGGTGTGCAGCGCCAGCGCCAGAAAGCCGGGAATCGCTCCGATGCCAAATGCCATTACAAACATCACCGCCCAGGCCAGTTCCGGCATGGTGCGTAGAAAGGCGACAAAAGCGCGAATCGCCATGCGCAGACTGGCTGGCGTTTGTGTGTTATCGGCCGCAAAGAAGGCCAGCACGCCCGCTATCACCACCGCAATCAGCGTGGAGGCCAGCGCCAGCTGCAATGTTTCCCATATCAACGGCAGCTGGATATTCAGACGATAGCCCCAGTAAGCCAGCGATCCTTCTGTCTTGCCATCCGCAAATAACACCGGCAGATGCAATACGGGCATGATTTCGTGCAGGTAATCAAAAAAGTGCGGTAAGGATTGCCAGATGGTCACGAGATTGAACTCGGCCATATTCGCCGCCGCCAGGTAAAGCCCCACCAGCACCAGTGACCAGACGAGCGAGTCACGCTTCTGTTGGCGGCGGATGCGTTGATAATAGCGTTCGAAGTCGGTCACGGAGGTGTTCTCAGATTGATGTGTGGCAAAGTCAGCAGAGAAAGGGAAATCTGTCTGTGATAACGGGCCGCCCGCACCCCGGCGGGCGGCTCGCTGGCTCAACGCCAACGGCTGTACCGTTAGCCGCGCGCGCCTTTCATCAGCTCGCGCTTCATGTCGATGATGTTCTGGAAGTCAGCCACAGAGGTTTTGCCAATGTGCTGCTGGCCGCCTACGGCTTTGGTGAAACAGGCGTGGTCGTCTTTATCCAGTTTTTTGATGGCAGCAATCACTTTCGCTTTGAAATCGGCGGGCAGTTTATTGCTCACGAGGATAGGCCCGTTAGGAATTAACGGTGACTGCCAGATGATGCGGATCTGTTTCATCAGGTCAGGATGATCCATACGGATCAGGCGGCCAAACGCACCGGAGGTGTAGCCCTTATTGTAATCCCCCACCATGGAGGTCCAGGTGACGGCGCCGTCGAACTGATTATTTAGCACGCCCAGGATGTCCTGCTCATGACCACCGGAGAAGGTTACGCTGGAAAAGAAATTGTTGTATTTGTTGTCGATGTTGCCGCCAAACAGCTTTTTAAAGGCCTGATTGGGTACCAGGAAGCCTGACGTGGAATCCGGATCGGCCATCCCAAACGATTTGCCTTTCAGATCTTCCAGCTTTTTGTAAGGACTGTCAGCTTTCACAATCACGACAGAGTGATAACCGCGAGACTGATCTTTGTCATCCACGACAATGCCGACTAAATCGACGGCTTTCGGGTCCTGAATATACACCGAGGCGTAAGACGACGGCGACATGCTCAGCACCAGATCCACTTTGCCACCCAGCAGGCCCTGAATTACGCCGGAATAGTCGGACGAGTTGCGGATTTTGGTATCCACGTGCAGTTCTTTATCAAAGAAGGATTTCACACACTGGTTATCACCAATCTGCTGGGTGGCGTTCTGACCGCCCAAAATGCCCAGATTCAGTTCTTTAGGTGCATCCGCTGCATTAACGCCAAAGGTAAGCAGTGCCGTAGTCAATAACGCGAAAGCTTTGATTTTCATTAGCCTTGTTCTCTTGCTGTGATAGTTAGTGGATCTGGTTGAATTCATCGCCGTACAGCTGATGCAGCAGGCCATCGGTCAGGTCAGAAGGATGGCCGTCAAAGAGCACCACACCGCGTTGAATCCCGATGACGCGGGTGCAGTAACTTTTCACCAGCTCGATCGAGTGCAGGTTAACCATCACGCTGATGCCCTGTTCACTCACCTGGCGCAGAACGTCCATAATGCGGGTGGTATTTTTGGGATCGAGAGAGGCAACCGGTTCGTCGGCCAGCAGAATTTTGGGGTTTTGCATCAGCGCCCGACAGATCGCCACGCGCTGCATTTGTCCACCTGAAAGGTTTTCGGCACGCTGTAACGCCTGCGGTAGCATGTTCATCCACTCCAGCAGTTGAATCGCGCGGGCGCGGTCGGCGTCAGAGAAGACTTTGAAAAACGATTTCAGCGTCGACGTCTGGCTGAGACGACCCAGCAGCACGTTGGTCAGCACGTCAAGACGCGGCACCAGGCAGAAATCCTGAAAAATCATGCCGCACTGCGCACGCCATTCGCGCATCTGGCGGCTACTGAGGTTGACCACATTGCGATCGGCTTCGCCGTGATGCAGGCTGATGATTGCGCCCTGCGAGGCCGAAATGGTGCCGTTCAGCATATGCAGCAATGTCGATTTGCCTGCGCCAGAGCGACCAATCACCGCCACTAATTCACCCGCATGCAAATCGAAACTGACATTATCGAGGACCTTGTTGCTACCGTAGGCTTTGCTCAATCCCTGAACAGATAACACTTTTTGCCCGCCGGAGTGGGTCAATGACGTGACGTTATCGACCACCGTTTTCAGCAGTGCCTGTGCCATGATGTTCTCCGTTGTTCCAGTTAACGTTCTGTGCACCCGACGCTGAATCCGGGGCTTCATTACCCTGTCTGGCCCGTACCTGTTGGCTCAGTGCCTTTGCTGGCAGCAGGGACAGCAGGCCCTGCTCACGCAGCAGGAACCTGACGAGAGACCGCTATATTAAGAACACCGGGGATGAAAGCTGTATTACGGTTATGTGATTAAACGATGACAGGCAAAACGGCGTCCAGAGACAGCGACAGACCGTCATGCGCCGCCTGCACCGAGGCCGGTAGCGGATGCTCGGCCAGCCAGTTGTCCATATCGTGACTCAGATGAATCAGCCAGGCCTGGTGGGGTTTCAGTGCCTCGATGATGGTCAGGGCCGCGGTCACATCGTTATGGTTACGCCCGCCCTGACCGGGGGGATCGTTGCAGTCCACCACCAGGTGGTCCAGCGTTTGTCCACGAAGGAAATCCGCGGTATCCGGCGGCAGACCGCAGGTATCACACAGCCAGGCCAGCCGGGCACCGTGCCAGTCAAACAGATAGCCATGCGTAAGCCGTGAATGCTGTAGTGGTAAGGGCGTCACCCGCAGGTCGCCAAATGACTGGGCCACGAAGGGGGTTAACGCGGGCCGGAAATCCAGTAAGCCGGGATGTTTAAACAAGTCGTCACAGCCCTTTTCATCCGGCGGCCCCCAGACGGGAACCGGTTTCCCTTTGCCCCAGCGCAGGGTAAATAAGCCCTGCACATGATCCATATGATAGTGCGTCAGCAGAATCCGGTTGATATCCTCAGGCTGAAACCGTTCTGCCAGCAAGGGTAAGCCCGCATCCAGTAAAATACGTTCACGTCCGGCTTCGATTAACGCGCTTGTAGGCGCGCGGCGATAACGGGCAAACTGACGGGCGCGCAAACAGGCGCCACAGTCACAACCGAACACGGGTGCCCCGGTTACGCCGCCCGTACCGAGCAGGGTCAGTTTCATGAGGCGCCCTCCAACAGCTGACGTAACTGTTGTACGGTCTCTTCGAGTGCGCCATCGTTATTCAGCCGCAGGCAGCCTTCTGGCTGATGCCGGTCAGCCCGTGCCAGCCGTTGGGCGATCGCCGCTTCGCTCTCACGGCCACGCTGGCGTAACCGTGCGGCCAGTACCGCAGACGACACCTCAAGGCATAGCGGTAACAGTCGCGTGCCGTAACGTGCCCGGACGTGTTCCAGATGCTGGCGCGATCCGTTGACCAGCACGTTTTGCCCGCACGCCAGCCAGTGGTCGATTTCACTGCCCACGCCGTAATAAAAACCGTGCGCCTGCCAGCTGACGGCAAATAACCCCAGCGCATCGCGCCGGATAAATTCCGCTTCCGTCAGGGCGATATGGTTTTCGCCCCCTACATCATGGGGGCGCGTAATATAGCGATGAGCAATCAGCAAGCCCTCAGGCGGTGCCTCGCGCAGCCGGTCCAGCAGGCTGTCTTTGCCTGAACCGGACGGGCCGATAAGCCAGATGAGCCGGGCCATCAGTACACCTGCCGACCTTTACACCAGACATGGCGAATATGGGGATGGCCATGTTGAGTATGCGCCAGGACCAGGTCGGCGCGGCAGCCTTCGCTGATCACGCCACGATCTTCCAGCCCCAGCGCACGTGCCGGATTGCACGTCACCAGCGCAATGGCCTGAGGCAAAGAGAGCGTATTGCGCTCATCGGCGGCCAGACGGAACGCCGCATCCAGCAGGCTGGCGGGATAGTAGTCCGACGACAGGATATCCAGCATGCCGTGAGCGGCCAGCTCCCAGGCGGCCACGTTGCCGGAATGCGAACCGCCGCGAACAATGTTGGGCGCGCCCATTAACACCTGCATGTTGCGGTAGCGTGAAGCTTTTGCCGCCTCCAGCGTGGTGGGAAACTCGGCAATCGCACTGCCCACGGCGTGCGACTCTTCGACATGGTCAACAGTCGCATCGTCATGACTGGCGATCGCGATGCCGTGATCGCGGCACAGCGCGGCAATCGCCAAACGATTGGGCTGTGACCAGGCCTCGGCCAGTTCCAGTTGCTCGCGCTCAAACGCATCCATCTGCTCGTCATTCAGCTGGTATTTTCCCTGGTAGTATTCCCGGTACTTTTCCAGCGACGCATACTGACGCTGGCCCGGTGAGTGATCCATCAGCGACACCAGCGACAGCTCGGGTGAGGACAGCAAGGCTTCAAACAGCGGCAGCGTTGTATGATGCGGCAGCTCACAGCGCAGATGCAGTAAATGCTCCGCGCGATTAAGCCCCTTTTGGTTGCTGTCACGAATCGCGCCAATCATTTTACTGAGATTTTCCAGTCGGTGGCCGCCATCACGCACATCCCCCACGCCGATAGCATCCAGCACGGTGGTGATGCCGCTGGCCACCATCAGCGCATCGTGGCTGCTCATCGCCGAGTGCGCCGGCCAGTCGACTTTAGGCCGTGGGGTGAAAAATTTGTCCAGGTTATCGGTATGCAACTCCACCAGGCCCGGCAGCAGATACGCGCCTTCGCCATCCAGCGCACTGGCCAGCTGGCTGTTCGTTTCGCTAAAGTTGGTAATACGGTCTTCGCGAAACTCCAGCGAACCGGCAACAACCTCATTTTCCAGCACCAGCTTTACGTTATTAATGATCATGCTTCTGCCCCTGTTTTGAAGGGCTGCATGACGTGCAGGCGATCGGCCACACGTTCCCGCACCGCTTCATCATGAAAGATCCCCACGATTGCCGCGCCGCGTTCACGCGCCTGCTCAATCAGGCCCACGACCGCGGCACTGTTGACACTGTCGAGTGACGCCGTGGGTTCGTCCAGTAACAACACCGGATAGTCCGCGATAAAGCCGCGGGCGATATTGACGCGCTGCTGCTCGCCTCCCGAAAAGGTTGAGGGGGCCAGAGACCAGAGGCGCTGCGGGACGTTAAGTCGCGTCAGCAGCTCTTTCGCGCGGGCTTCACAGAAGCCGCGTTCCACACCGCGCTCCAGCAACGGCTGCATCACGATCTCCAGCGTCGGCACGCGCGGGATGACGCGCAGAAACTGACTGACCCAGCCGATAGTATCGCGACGAATGGCAATAATCTGACGGGCCGGTGCCTGCGCCATATCCACCCACTCGCCCTGATGCTGTACCCAGATGTGGCCGCTGTTGGCCTGATAGTTACCGTACAGGGCACGCAGCAGGGTGGATTTCCCGCTGCCGGAATGCCCGTGCAGTACCACGCATTCGCCCTGACTGACGTCCAGGCAGGCATCCTGTAATACCGGCAGCGCCGCCCCGTTTTGATTGTGCAACACAAAGGTTTTGCACAAATTTTCTACGCGCAGTTGCGTTTTCATAGTCGCCGTCGCCATTAGTTGAGCACCGATGAAACCAGCAGTTGCGTGTAAGGATGATGCGGGTCATCCAGCACGCGGTCAGTTAAGCCACTTTCCACCACCCGGCCCTGCTTCATCACCAGCAGGCGATGCGCCAGCAGGCGCGCCACGCCCAGATCGTGCGTCACAATCACCACCGCCAGATTGAGTTCCCGCACCAGCGTACGCAGCAGATCCAATAACCGTGCCTGCACCGAGACGTCCAGGCCGCCGGTCGGTTCATCCATAAACACCAGCTTCGGCTGGGTGACCAGATTGCGGGCGATCTGCAGACGCTGCTGCATGCCGCCGGAAAAGGTTGTCGGCAGATCATCGATGCGGTTAGCCGCGATTTCCACCGCCTGCAGCCAGTGGCTGGCTTGCGCGCGGATTTCGCCGTAATGGCGGTGACCGACGGCCATCAGGCGCTCGCCGATATTGCCGCCCGCCGTGACCTGAGGGCGCAAACCTTCCAGCGGATGCTGGTGGACCACGCCCCACGCCGTGCGCAGTAAGCGGCGGCGGTCGCTTTCGCTCATTTGATACAGATCGCGTTGCAGATAGTGAATCGCGCCCGCCTGCGGTGCCAGCCGCGCTGACAGGCTACGCAACAGGGTGGTTTTGCCCGATCCGGATTCCCCGACGATACCCAGAACCTCGCCCGGATAGAGATCAAAACTGACGTCTTCAAAGCCTTTTCCTGGCGCATACAGATGCGTAAGGTTGTTCACCGCGAGCAGCGGTTGTTCACTGTGCATGGTGTTGTTCCTGCTGCTGGTGGCAAAAATCGGTATCGGAGCACACAAACATGCGCGTGCCCTGGTCGTCCATCACCACCTCATCCAGATAGCTGTGGCGCGAACCACAGAGCGCACAGGGTTGGTCCCACTGCTGCACGGTGAAGGGATGATCGTCGAAATCGAGGCTTTCAACTTTGGTATAGGGCGGCAAGGCATAGATGCGTTTTTCACGACCGGCACCAAACAGCTGGAGCGCGGGCATCATGTGCATCTTGGGGTTATCGAATTTGGGGATCGGCGACGGATCCATCACATAGCGATCGTTGACCTTTACCGGATAGGCATAGGTGGTGGCGATGTGACCAAAACGGGCGATATCTTCGTACAGTTTGACCTGCATGATGCCGTACTCTTCCAGCGCATGCATGGTGCGGGTTTCCGTTTCGCGAGGCTCAATAAAGCGCAGCGGCTCGGGAATCGGCACCTGGAAAATCAGGATCTGATCTTCTTGCAGCGGCGTTTCCGGAATACGGTGGCGCGTCTGGATCAGCGTGGCGTCCACTGTGCGCTCGGTCGTCGCCGCACCGCTGACGCGCTGAAAGAAACGGCGGATCGAGACCGCATTGGTGGTATCGTCCGCGCCCTGGTCGATAACTTTCAGAACGTCTTTGTCGCCAATCACGCTGGCGGTAATTTGAATGCCGCCGGTGCCCCAGCCATAAGGCATCGGCATTTCACGTCCGGCAAACGGCACCTGATAGCCGGGAATCGCCACGGCTTTCAGGATGGCGCGTCGGATCGTACGTTTGGTTTGTTCGTCAAGATAGCCGTTGTTATAGCCGCTGAGTTCAGCCATTTTGCTGCTCCTGATAGTCCTGGCGCAGACGTTTCAGCAGTTCCAGTTCCGCCTGGAAATCGACGTAGTGCGGCAGTTTTAAGTGGGACACAAAACCTGCGGCTTCGACGTTATCCGCATGGGACAGCACAAACTCCTCGTCCTGCGCCGGGCTGGTAATGCGTTCATGGTGTTCACGCGTCTGTAGCGCCCGATCCACCAGCGCCATGGACATGGCTTTACGTTCAGCCCGGCCAAAGACCAGGCCATAACCCCGCGTAAAGTGCGGGGCGCTTTCGCCGTCGTGCGTGAAACCGTTGACCATTTCGCATTCGGTCAGCAGCATTTCCCCGATCTCCAGTTCAAAACCCAGCTCTTCGGGACAAATGCTGACGCTGACGTATCCGGTACGGATTTCACCGGCAAAGGGGTGCGTGCGGCCATAGCCACGCTGCGTGGAATAGCCCAGCGACAGCAGAAACCCTTCGTCGCCGCGCACCAGTTGCTGAAGACGTGCCGCGCGCGAGGCGGGAAAGCCCATCGGCTCACGGGTGATATCCATGGGTTCGCTGCCATCGTCGTGTTCTGCCTCCGCAAAGCCTTCCTCGCTCATCATGCTGAACATATGCGGACAGTGTTCCGGCAGCGCCTGCTCACTGCGCGGCGGTGGCGGTGTTTCGCCATTTGCCATCAACTTAAAGTCCAGCAGACGGTGGCTATAGTCGTAGGTCGGCCCGAGTACCTGACCGCCGGGTAAATCCTTATACACCGCCGAGATGCGTCGCTCGATTCGCATGCTACCGGTAGCTAACGGCGTGCTTTGCGCCAGCCGCGGCAGGGTTGTGCGATAGGCACGCAGCAGGAAAATGGCCTCCACCAGATCGCCGCTGGCCTGCTTAATCGCCAGCGCCGCCAGCGCGGGATCGTAAATGCCACCTTCCGTCATCACCCGATCTACCGCCAGACCGAGCTGCTGCGCGACCTGGTCGCAGGATAATTCAGGCACCGCGCGATCGCCGCGCCGCACATCCGCCTGCAGGTGATGGGCGTTAGCAATGGCTTTTTCGCCCCCTTTCACGGCTACGTACATGAGCACACCTCAACGTGGGTTGTCCGTGGCACCGCCATCATCGCTTCGCCACAGGTAAAGATGAGATCCACACCCTGAGGAAACGGATGCGGGCGGGCACGCAGGTAGTCGATCACGCTTTCCGGCAGTTGTGGCGCAATGGCGCGTGCTTCGCGCAGTCCCGGCCCTGTCAACCGTAATGCCAGGCCACCGTTCAGCGCAGGTACCTCAATAATCAGCGTGGTGCTTTTCTCAGGTGCCAGGTTGTCACCCGCGGAAAAGTCGGCCGGGTTAGGCTGAGCGGTCGCGTGACTTAACGCAAATGCCGCATCACTGCTGTCGGTAATCGGTGCGCCGGTATGAAAACGCAGGTTATCGCGCAGCGTCTGATTATCGACCTGTGGGTCCAGCCATAGGGGGCTTTCCTGATCGACCAGGGTCAGCAGCACGGCAGTGGCGGCGGGAGAAAGTGCGCCCCAGCCCTGTTGCAGCGGCAGCGATACCATAACGCCAGGTTCGCTCATGGCTTTCAGAATGCGGCGAAAAGCATGCTGCGCATCCGCAACCGGGTGATGAAAACTTGCCAGTAAAGTCATTCATTGTCTCCGCGTACCAGCGTAAAGAAGTCCACTTTGCTACTGGCGATTTCACGTGCACGCAGCTGACGCTGCTCGTCGCGTAAGGCCGCCAGTGGGGTAATAATCTTTTCCTGTAACAGCTCGGCGGTGCCCGTCTGCTGCAACAGCGCATCCATCAGGGCACAGCGTTCGGCGTGGGCTTTATCCCGGCCCAGCAGGTAGCTGTAGCCCAGGGTGCCATCGTTTAGCCGGACGACCGCGCGCGTGACGGTGGCATCGCCCATCACAAAACGTTTGCCCGTCGCGCCCATGCGGGCCTGCAACCGTGTCAGGCCAATTTCAGCCGGTCGGATCAGCGTAAATGCCGGCGTAAGGTTGAGCGGCTGCCAGAGCGCGTCAAGCTCGGCGGCGCTACTGTGGGCCAACACCGAAAGCCAGTGCTGGCGTGCCGTTTGCTGTTTCATTCGTGCTCCAGAGTGAGTTCAATCATGTCGCCACGCGTCAGGCTGACGGAGTACTCCGCCATCGCACCATCGGTGGTTTTATTCAGGGTGCGCACGCACAACAAGGGGGAATGCAGTGCGATCTCCAGCTGCTTGCACTCTTTGGCCTGAGCCCTACGGGTGCTGATGCGCGTTTGCGTGCGCACCAGCTGCTTGCCGGTGTGCTGCCGCAGGAAGTCGTGGAGCGAGCCGCTGGTAAAGCGTTGTAGCTGCGGCCACCAACTGAGGTCGGGCAGGAAGTGATTAATCAGGCACACCGGCAGGCCATTGACCCGGCGCAGCGTGCGCAGATGAATGACGTTGTCGCCTTCGTTCACGCCTAATGCGGCCGCGACGTCTGTACTGGCAGGACGCAATACGGCCAGCAGGCGCTCACTGGTGGGATCGCTGCCCTGTTCCAGTAAGTTCTGGCTGAAGCGGGCCTGCGCATGGAGCGGATAATCATACGGGCGCATTAACACCAAAATGCCGACGCCGTGGCGACGCTGCAGCAACCCTTTATTCACCAGTTCATCAACCGCCCGACGTAAGGTGTGGCGGTTAACGGCATAGTGATCAGCCAGCTGTTGCTCCGAAGGAAGATAGTCACCACTGCGATAACGCTCCTGAACAGCCTGCTCCAGTTGCGCCGCAACGTCCTGATACACAGTGGTCGGATGTCTGGATAACTCCATCACAAATAAATCCTCACAGCGTAAGGGGGGATTTCGCAGCCGGTGGACTGCGGGATGGCTACAGCGTGACGGGATCAGATGACAGAGAGGTGACGACTTAGTGAAGCGAAGGTGAATTTGTCTGTGAAGCGCAGGACACCGGACAGGTCTGAGAGTAAACCGCTCAACGCCATAGGGCATCCATGCCATATGGCGGTCAGGGCTTATCCGGCTGTTTAATCAGGAAAATCGGTTGATAATGACGTCTGTTTCCAGGCTTCTATCTGTGCCAGTCGCGCTTTGAGTTTTTCCGTTACCGCCTCATAACCCCATGCTCCCATCACCACGTGGCGCGGCGGTTCGGGGTGTTCAGCAATGGCGATCATCGCGCTCGCCGCACGAACAGGGTCACCTTTCTGCGTGCCGCTGTACGCCGCCGTCGCCTTCATCCTGGCGGCAGCGGTTTCGGCATAATCCGGTAAGGTGCTCGGGGTCTGATGCAGGGAACGTCCTGCCCAGTCGGTACGAAACGGGCCGGGTTCAATACAGGTGACGTGAATCCCTAACGGACCCACCTCCTGGGCGAGCGAATCAGACCAGCCCTCTACGGCGTGCTTACTGGCAGCATAATAACCTGAGCTGGCAAAGCCGATGAATCCTGCCACGGAGGTGATATTCATAATGTGACCCCGTCGCGCGGTGCGCATAGCCGGCAGTACCGCACGCGTCAGAGCAAACAGACCGAAAACGTTGGCATCAAACTGCGCGCGAATGGCCTTGTCTTCACCTTCTTCGACGGAACTTTGGTAACCGTAACCCGCATTATTGACCAGTACGTCAAGGGTGCCGAACGTTTCAAGCGCTTTGTTGACCGCCTTATCAATACTGTGTTGTTGCGTCACATCCAGTTCAACCGCGATCGCGTTCGGATGGCCGTCAACCAGATCGGCAATCGCTGATCGATGGCGTGCAGTTACGACCACCCGGAATCCGCGGGCGATGGTCTGCTGCGCCAGTTCACGGCCAAATCCCGTTGAACATCCAGAAATCAGCCACACCGGTTGTGTGTTTGTTCCCATGATCAGGCTCCTGTTATCGGTTTAGCAAAGGGCTGCCGGACATCCGTATGGCCGGCAGCAAGCAGAGTCTTGCCGCAGGGCGAGTGAAAATTTACCCGCTATTGCTTTTTATGAAAAAGTTGGCTGGCCGTGTCACTGAGAATCTGGACCGCGCCACGATCCCCTTTAACCATGGAGGCCATAAAGGATTTGGCCTGACTGAACGTGATATGTGGCGGCAGAGGCGCGACTTCCGGATCGGTTTTTACCTCCAGCAGTACAGGCCGGTCAGCGCTGAGCGCCCGTTGCCATGCACCTGCGAGCGCATCCGGATTATCCACATAGATCCCTGTCAATCCCAGGGATTCAGCGAACTCAGCATAGTTAACGTTCGGCAGTTGCTGGGTTGCTTCGAAGCGCGGATTACCCTCCATCACGCGCTGTTCCCAGGTCACCTGATTGAGGTCCTGATTATTGAATACACAAACAATCAGGCGCGGATCGGCCCATTGTTGCCAGTATTTCTGAATGGTGATCAGCTCAGCCATATTATTCATCTGCATCGCCCCGTCTCCCACCAGCGCCACAACCGGCTTGTGCGGATGGGCAAATTTGGCCGCAATCGCGTAGGGCACCGCCGCCCCCATACAGGCCAGGCCGCCGGACAGTGAGGCGCGCTGGCCCTGTTTTACACGATAGTCACGCGCAAACCAGTTGGCACAGGAGCCGGAATCAGAGGTCACAATGGCATCGTCCGGCAGTTGCGGCGACATTTCCCATACCACACGCTGCGGATTAACAGGATTGGCAGGAGCATGCGCTCGCGTTTCCATCAGTGTCCACCAGTCTTGTACCTGACGTGCAATATCCTCCTGCCAGCGACGATCGGTTTTGTGCTCCAGCAAAGGTAACAAAGCACGCAACGTTTCTGCGGCATCGCCGTGCAGATTCACTTCACAAGGATAACGCAGGCCCAGCATGGCAGGATCGATATCAATCTGTACTGCGCGTGCCTGACCTTCTTTCGGCAGAAATTCCGTCCAGGGAAAGCCGCTACCGATCATCAGCAGCGTGTCGCAGTGTTGCATCATTTCCCAGGAGGGCCCCGTGCCAAGTAAACCAATAGCGCCGGTCACAAAAGGGGCATCATCCGGCAGCACATCTTTACCTAACAACGCTTTTGCCACGCCCGCGCCCAACAGATTAGCCGCTTTCACCACTTCTATCGCCGCATCGCGGGCTCCAGAACCAATCAGGATGGCGACCTTTTTCCCGCTGTTCAGCACCTCCGCAGCACGTTGCAGATCATGGTCGTAAGGGACAACTTTGGGGCGCTGATAGCCGCTGCCAGAATGGGTAAACCCGTGAAGGTGCGGAGGCGCCTGCCAGGCTTCGTCCTGAATATCTTTCGGGACGATCACCACCGCCACGCCATTCTGTGCAATGGCAATACGAACGCCACGGTCAATCAGATGGCGGACCTGCGCAGGCGCGGAGGCTTCCTGCACAAAATTAGCCACGTCGGAAAAAATCCGGTCAAGGTTCATTTCCTGCTGATAACTGGCACCGCGAGCGGTCGCTTCCGCCTGCCCGGCAATGGCGAGAACCGGTGCGTGATCCATTTTGGCATCGTAGAGCCCGGTCAGAAGATGTGTCGCACCCGGGCCGCCCGTTGACAGACAAACGCCAAGCTCGCCGGTAAATTTGGCATGTCCGGCGGCCATAAAGGCGGCCATTTCTTCGTGACGGACCTGGATAAATTCAATGCCGTCACCCTGTTCGTTGGCACGCTGAATGGCCCCTAATACACCGTTGATGCCATCGCCCGGATAGCCATAAATGCGCGTAACACCCCACGCCTTGAGACGCTGGACAAAAAAATCACTGGTTTTGGTACTCATGGTCGCCTTCCCCTCTTAGTCCGTGCAGACTTAAAGGGTAGTCGATCAAAAAAATATCAACGGTCAGTGATGGGTTTCGTGCCCAGGCGATATTGCATTCGTACCTGTCATCGCGAAAAAGCGTTCTTACTGCGCGGGCTACTGGCTTCCGTATTCCATCGCGTTATGTTTGCCGATCAGTGAGCGCAGGGGCACACTGCTTTTCATGACCGGGGATTTGATCACGATGTAGCTGAAGTATTTATCAATGCCGATTTGGGCATCGAGCATCTTCTCAATCACGTCCTGGTAGTGCTCAATACTGCGGGTGATAAAGCGCAGAAGGTAATCGTAACCGCCGGTAATCAGATGACACTCCATCAGCTCATCGACGTCACGCATCGCAGCTTCAAACTTCATAAAGTCTTCGCGGCGGTGTCCGTTAAGCGTGACTTCGGTAAAGACGGTGACGGAATCGGTAATTTTGGTGAGATTAACGTGCGCTTCATAGCCCGTGATGAATCCCGCCTGTTCCAGGCGCTTGACGCGTTGCAGGCAAGGGCTCGGGGAAAGCCCGACGGCATCGGCGAGATTAACGTTGCTGATACGGCCATCTTTTTGTAGTTGCACCAGAATATTGATATCGATGCGATCGAGTTTCATTAAGCCGTTCATAGCACCCCTCATTGTTTACCGCTGTACTGGACGTTCGTGACTACCCAGAAATACGCTGTGTACTCGCGCAAAGCGCACTTTTATTACTCCTTAAAATACGCCTTTTAAAATAACAACTGCGCTACTTTTTTGTAACACAAAAAATCCCGGGCTTATCACGCTTTGCAAAAAATGCGCCAGCGTGACACCCGGTTGCGGCCTGGTGGACCGCATCCCGGGTGGCTGCCTTGTCAATGAGGGCCAGTGCTGTTACAAACGACCGGTCGCCCGCGCCAGCGCGATATCGAAAATATGCAGCGCCTCTTCAAGTTGCGAATCAGTGGTCACTAACGGTGCAAGGAAACGTATGGTATTGCGATGCAAGCCACATTTAATCAGCAGCAACCCTTCCTGACAGGCGCAGTCGAGGATCTTTTGCGTCAGTGCACTGTCGGGTTTGTGTGTGTCCACATCCAGAATCTCAACGGCCTGCATAAAACCTACGCCGCGCACATCGCCAATACAGGCATACTTGTCTGCCAGTTGACGCAGACGCTGATTCAGTTGCTCACCTAACTGACAAGAACGCGCCAGCAGATTTTCCTGCTCAAAGATATCCAGTACCGCGAGGGCCGCCGCACAGGCCAGCGCGTTACCGCCATAGGTCCCGCCCAGTCCGCCCGGCGCCGGGCTGTCCATGATCTCGGCTTTACCTACCACGCCCGAAATCGGCAACCCGCCCGCCAGACTCTTCGCCGTCGTGACCAAATCCGGTTTGATGCCGAGTTGCTGGAAGGCAAACATGGTGCCGGTACGGCCAAAGCCGCTCTGGATTTCATCACAGATCAACACAATGCCGTGCTGGGTGGTAATGCGGCGCAGGGCCTGCATAAACGCGGGACCGGCCGGTAAGAAGCCGCCATCGCCCTGCACCGGTTCAATGATAATGGCGGCCACGCGCTCCGGCAGAATCTGCACCGCAAACAGCTGCTCCAGCGCCTTCAGACAGTCGGCCTCCGTGACACCGTGCAACGGATTCGGGAACGGCAGACGATACACATCACTCGGGAACGGACCGAAATTCTGTTTGTACGGCGCAGACATGCCGGTCAGCGTGACGCCCAGCAAGGTACGACCGTGGAAGGCACCGTCAAAGGCGATAATGCCGGGACGTTGCGTATAAGCTCGCGCAATTTTTACCGCATTCTCGACGGCTTCTGCGCCGCTGGTGAAGAAAACACTTTTATAATGATCTTCACCGCCGACCAGCTTATTGAGGCGCTGTGCCAGTTCGATATAGCCGGGATAGGCCACAACCTGAAAACAGGCATGCGACACCAGGCCGAGCTGACGGGTCACGGCATTAACGACCGCAGGATGGTTATGACCGACGTTCAGTACGCCGATGCCGCCCACGAAATCCAGATAGCGGTTCCCTTCCACATCCCATACTTCGCTGCCTTTCGCGCGTTCGATCACCAGCGGATGTGCGGTAACGATGCCACGCGGCACATGGTGTTCTCGGACATCCAGCAACAGGCTGTTATCCGAATAAGTTTGCTGTTCTGCCAGGACATTCTGCATTTCTCTACCTCATCCACGTCGTGTTCGGTTGGCTTAAGTATCGCAATCTGTTGAGCGATGACGGTGCCGTAATTCCGCCAGTAGCGGCATTAAGTGTTAAAATCCCACAGGTTTCAGCAAGGAAATGTTGCCCCCAGCCCGTGGCAGGCCAGCGTGATAAATGCCCGTATTCCATGCGGTATCAACGCGTCGTTAAAGTCATAGGCCGCATGGTGCAGCGGCTTGCAGGGCGCGGAGCCGATCCATAAATAGGCGCCGGGTTTGGCCTGCAACATAAAAGCAAAATCTTCTGAGGTGAGCGCGGGCTGAGCCGCGAGGCGTGCCTGCATACCTGCGGCCTGCAGGGCGGCAAGTGCCTGAGTCGCTTCCGCATCACTGTTGATCGTGGCCGGGTAATAGCGCAGATAGTTCACCTCAGCCTGTAAGCCGTGCGCGGCCGCGATGTGTTCTGCCATCTGCCGCAGGCGTGATTCGATGATGTCCTGCGCCGCGGGATTAAAGGTGCGCACCGTACCGGTGATGTTGGCTTCCGCAGGGATCATATTGTGGGAGAAACCGCCCTGCATGCGCGTCACGGTCAGCAGAGCCGGTTCGCAGGGATCGAGTGCCCGTGGCACCAGCGTGTTGAGCTGGACCACCAGCTCGCTCAGCGCCAGCAGCGTGTCATGGGTCAGATGAGGCTGGGCAGCATGCCCGCCTGCGCCTTTGACGGTGATATCAAAACGGTCGGCTGCCGCCATAATCGGCCCCGGACGGGTTTGAATCTCCCCAAGCGGCAGCTCTGGCCAGTTATGCAGCGCATACACGGCATCGCAGGGAAAGCGTTCAAACAGGCCATCGTCGATCATAGCCTTCGCGCCCGCCAGCCCCTCTTCTGCCGGTTGAAAGATAAAACACACCGTACCGTCAAACGCAACATCACGCGCCAGTTTCTCCGCTGCGCCCAGCAACATGGTCGTGTGGCCATCATGACCACAGGCATGGCTGCGGTTTTGTTGCAGGCTGGTCCAGGCGACCTCGCCTTTATCCTGCATAGGAAGCGCATCCATATCGGCACGCAACCCAATCATGCGCGAATTTGTGCCTTTCTTCAGTACGCCCACGACACCGGTTTTACCGATGCCACGATGCACTTCAATGCCCAGATCGTGTAAAAAGCGGGCAACAATGTCGCTGGTACGCTGCTCCTGAAATCCCAGCTCCGGGTTACGGTGCAGATCCCGGCGCAACGCCACTAAATGATCCATCTTAATATCCTCGTGAACGATCGATAACGCCGTGCAGCGGCTCACCGCGCTGAAAACGCCGCAGGTTGGCCACCAGTGCGCTCACCGCGCTGTCGTTTTGTGTGCGACTGGCAATATGGGGCGTGAGCCAGATGGCGGGATGGGTCCAGAACGCATGACCGGCAGGGAGCGGTTCCGGCTCCGTTACGTCAAGCACCGCCGCCCGTAACTGACCGCTGTCCAGCGCGGTCAGCAAATCCTTTTCGTTAAGCTGTGGTCCGCGTCCGGCCTGCACCAGCGCGGCCCCGGCGGGCAACTGGCTGAACAGTCTGGCATTGAGCAGGCCCTCTGTGCTGGGCGTCAGTGGTAACAGGCACACCAGAATGTCGCTGCGAGCCAGAAACGCGGGCAGCTGCGCGTCTCCGTGCCAGCAGGCTGCGCCCGGTATCTGATGGGGCGTCCGGCTCCAGCCGCCGCAGTCAAAGCCTAATGTCTGAAGCTGGGTCAGTGCGGCGCGTCCCAGTTCGCCGAGTCCCATGATCCCTACGCGCCGTTCACTGGCGGGCACGGCTGAATGCGCCTGCCACTGCTGCGCACGCTGTTGCTGGAAATAGCGCGGCATATCGCGATGCAGTCCCAGCACGGCGAAGGTAATGTATTCCACCATGCCCTGCGTCAGCCCGGGTTCAATCATCCTCACTAACGGCAGGTGCGCAGGAAGCGCGGACAGATCGAACTGTTCCGCCCCGGCACCGACAGAAAACAGAATTTTCAGGTTGGGAAACCGGCGGGTCACATCGTCCGGCGGCACCCAGGCGATCACCGCCTCCACCTGCTCCGGCTCACCCGTTTCGGGCCAGAGATGTAAGTGGATATCCGGCGCATGCGCCGCCAGCCAGCTCTGCCAGTAAAGGCCACGCTGGGGCTCCGATTTGTACACGATATGCATCAGGCCATCGCCTGGGTCATTAAGCCAAACGCCTGCATGCCCTGTGGTGCCCACACCTGGCCACGTACCATGGTGACCGGGGCATCCACATTGGCCAGTCCAAGACTTTCAAGCCAGCTGGCCATCGGCAGCGCGGCGTCGGTGTCCATGCGCAGATATTCCCCTTTCAGGCCCTGCATTAACGCGGCGGTCAGTGCCTGTGCCACCGGTAAACTGTCCGCGATCACCGGACCAATCACCCAGCCGCGGCCAAAACGGCGCAGGCTGGCAAACCCGCGCGCCTGTTGTGCGTCGTCCTGCAAAATAACGGTCTGGTTATCGTTAATAAGATGCGCAATAAGTTCAGGGCGGTACAGCCCATGCGCCGCCTGGTCCATCTGCACCAGCCTGTCCTGGTCGTCGGCGGTTGCGGCAGACAGAGTTAACCCCGCCGGGATGGGCACGGCCGGCACGCTGCTCAGGGACGGCGTTTGGTACTGGAGAATGTTGCCGCAGGCCACAAAACCCAGTTTCTCGTAGAGGCCCTTGCCCATGTCGGTGGCGTGCAGACGTACGTTATAGCCGGGGACTTTTTCCAGCAGCGCCAGCATCAGCTGCTTGCCCAGTCCCCGGCCCTGATGCTGATTAGCCACAATGACCAGGCCAATGGTGGCGGCCTCGTCACCCCAGCGCCACAGAATCGCGCTGCCGATGACCTCGCCCTGCTCTTCAATCACTACGCCTTCGCCAAGCTGGATGCCGATCGCCCAGTCCTCGCGACGGTGCGGCCAGTTAAGTGCCTGGCTCATGGCGTGAACCTGAGGGATATCGTCTGAGGTCATGGTACGAATATGAAATGTCATTTTGCTTTCCTTACATCATGCCAGGTGCATCAAGTGCGCTGCCGTCAGTGAAACGGCTGTAGCGATAAGGTGTCGGATCGACAACCGGCGTGGCGTCAGTTGCCAGCTCGGCGGCAAGGCGGCCCGCACCGGGGCCAATGCCAAAACCGTGGGCGCTGAAGCCCGCCGACAGCACCAGACCGGGCAGTTTTGCCACGGTGGAGATGACCGGAATCGCATCCGGGGTGCTGTCAATCATGCCGCCCCAGGCCTGGGCAACCTTCAGGTTGGCCAGGGCAGGAAACTCCCGGCGCATCGCTGCCAGGCCGTTTTCCACCACCGAGCGATCGGCGGCCGGATCGAGAATACGCATGCGCTCAAACGGCGAAACGCTATCCAGATCCCAGCGGCCCATGGCTTCAGGCCCATGGAAAAACGGTTTAATCCCGAGGTTCAGGGTAAGGTTTTTACGACGACTTTTGAATGTGGGATAAAACTGCTTCAGATAGCGCAGCCCCTGCGCGCCGGGCTCCAGTCTGCCGCGGCCGGAGACGGAAACCGTATAGCTGCCGTCCAGTTGTGGGCGACAGGCGAAACGTTCGGTATAAAACGGCACGGTAATGGCCTGCCGAATGGGCTGGGTGCGAAACGCGGTACCAATCACGTTGCCAAGCGGCAGATCGAGTCCGTGACGACGGCAAAACATCGAGGTCCATGCCCCGGCAGCACAGATCACACGGCTGGTCTTGATCAGGCCGCGTTCCGTAACGACGCCGCTGACACGGCCCGCCGTGATATCCAGCCCGCGCACGGCACACTGCTGAAAAACCTGCGCCCCGTTTTTCTGCGCCCCTATGACAATGCCGGGGGCGGCGAGTCGCGGCTCAGCAGCACCGTCCGTAGGCGCAGATACGCCGCCCAGCCAGTCAGTGGTACTGCCCGGCGTCATCGCTTTAGCCTGCCGGGCATTCAGAATATCGCTGCGCACGCCGTACTGCTTCGCCATCTGCCCCCACTTATCCCAGGCGGCAATATCCGCTTCATTGCGGGTGGCATACACCAGGCCGCTGCGGCGAAACCCCAGCTCTTCCCCGGTTTCCTGACTCAGTTGTTCCCAGCCGCGCAGGGCTTCAATCACCAGTGGCAGTTCACGCTCGTCGCGATTCTGCTGGCGGCACCAGCCCCAGTTGCGGCTGGACTGTTCGGCCCCGACCAGGCCTTTTTCTATCAGCACCACTTTCAGGCCCTGCTTTGCCAGATACCAGGTTGCGGCTGCACCGGCGATACCGGCACCTATCACCACCACATCAGCAGCATCCGGGAAATCCGGGCTGTCCTGTACATATCGAATCGGTGCGGGCATGTCGTCACAACCTCGTCGTGTGTTGGGGCAACATGGCAATGGCGTGCTGCCCTGCCCCGGAATAGGGGGCGCTTGTTTACCGGTTATTCGGCTTTCAGGATCTCTTCGTGCTCGTCGAGCCAGCCCTGACGGAGTTCAGGCACGGCACGTTTCAGGCGTTCAAAATAGAGCTCGCGGGTCGGCTGCTCGTAATTTTCCCGCGCCAGTTGGGTGACGATAGCGCCATTGCGCATGACGACGATCTCATCGCACACCGCTCTGACGGCGTGCATATCGTGGCTGATAAAGATGACAGACAGCCCCAGCTCACGGCGCAGCTCACTGATCAGATCCAGTACCGCCGAGGCCACCACGGTATCGAGCGCCGAGGTTACCTCATCGCACAGAATGACATCCGGCTCTGCCGCCAGCGCGCGC
>Ga0268247_10000075_pt1 | contig 30974 bp, 29 predicted proteins | sample AgamicOrMae_FD_200245 | JGI IMG/M metagenome (GOLD analysis project Ga0268247, IMG submission 200245) | Agave microbial communities from Guanajuato, Mexico - Or.Ma.e (v2) (version 2) | ecosystem: Host-associated > Plants > Phyllosphere > Phylloplane/Leaf | place: Guanajuato, Mexico | collected...
GCCAATGCGGGCAAATGTGTTGTGGTCAATCCAGACGCCTTCCGCATTATCAATAGTAAGGGCATCGCCTCCCCAGACCACCTGCGGATTGATGTCTGAGAGCGTCAGATTGCGGACAATCACATTATGAACCCCGCCACCTATGAAAAGCCCCATTCCCTGGATCCCTGCATGGGGCCCAAGTCCAATAAGCGTTTTGTTCGACCCTACCCTGAGGCGCTGTAAGCCTGCATTGTCATAACTTACTCTGACCGCTGGCTTTTCATGGCAAAAATTATTGGCACCGTTTAACGCCCACTGTCCACCACCTCTGGGACAGATATTGGCCATACAACCTGTTTCAGTCGTCGTAGCTTTGCCGTGCTGCATGACGGTGCCACGAAAATCGAAGGTATGATCGATCCGGATGACGCGGTAAGTGTCATCCGTACAGTTACCCTGTTTATCATAGGTCGCGCACAATGCGTTTCGGAGGTCGGCCAGGGTGGTGGGGTTTACGAGGGCGGCGTTACCTCCTCCCGAGATGCCTCTGGCAAAGCCGATGCTTGCGCTACCGGTGGGATAAGCCATGAAACACCCTGAATAAGCAACACTACGCAAAAAGAGAGTAGAGCCCTGTTAGGACAACGCCCACATACTGACCTTGATAAAGGATGAAAGCGAAAAAAAGAGTCATTCATACGTATTTTTTCTGGAGTGTATTGGATGTTATTCAACACACTGTCACACAGGCTGCGTGACAGGGGCAATATCTGGTGAAATCATGTTCTTAACGCATCCGCTCCGCCGGTTATTTATCTGTTTACGGGATCGCACCGCTTAACGGCGGGCAGGTTGATCTGCCTGCCATGAATGTAAATGGAACCATTTCGTCGTGATGAAGCGCCAGCACGCTGTTTCTGTAGATAGCTGCGGCCAAATCGGGTACCTAGGTGCCCCACAGAGCAAGGGTAATGAGCCGTCAGAGAAGCATTCCGAAAGATGTTGAATAGTTCCTCCTACTCTCCCTTGCTATATCTATTATAGTTAGTTAGGTCACACTGTATTCGGCAAGTTGCCCAATGTACTCACGCACTTCACCTGCTTGTGCAATAAATCCGCTCAGCAGTTGGCTAAAGTTTGTCTCATCCATCTGAGCTAGTGACTGCTGGAAACATAAACGCACCCTATACTGTTCATCAAGTGCCAGCCAGCAGCCCCGCATTGCCGCCATCTCAAAATTCAACTGCAATAAAAGTGCATAAAAATTCAGAGCAGAGTGAGGATCAGTCCTGGCTAACTCGCAATGTAAAAGCAGACAGTCGCTGTGCTCTGGTACCTCGAGCACAGCGGCTTCTTCTCCCTGATCGGTATACAGGGCGCACACGCCTTCTTTAAGATTCAGCGGCGTTTTGCAACTGGCGGCAAAGTGCTGTAAAAAAGCATCAACCCGTTGTTGTGATGGTGTCATCATCTCACTCCCAGATTCAGTATTAAGTCGACCAGGCTGACAGACCTCCTGGGCCGTCAGCTTTTCATTTCAAATCCTTCTTTCTTTAGCTCAGACAATGCAGATGCCACTTCAGCATTGGCTTTGGCAATTTCACCCTCAAGGGTAAAGCGCCTTGGCGTCTCCTGATCCTGTCCATATATGAAATTAATGGTGCCAATGATGCGCTCCATGCTGAGGCCTGCGCTGTTGCTGGCCGACAGGATTAGCGCGGGCATATTGAAACCTTCACTTTTGGTGACATTCTGACTGACACTGATCGAGCGAATACGCAGATTATTACGATCTTGGAACAGCACCCCCAGTTCATCACGTCCGATTTTACCCTCCAGAATGGCTTTTTCAGTTTTATCGCGAAGGTCATCTTTCAGTTCCATCGATACGCTGGCGTTGCTGAACGGTGTAGTCTGTAACTGTTTAATTAATGACTTCAGTAGCGGGTCTCTATCCATCATTTTGCTCAGACGAGTCGCGCTGGTTGACGGTAAGGCTGCCGTAAAATGGTGACGCAACAGGTCGACAATGCCATTTTCATCCAGACGTGAAAGGTTGGTGTACTGAGTAGTGTGTCTGGCTGTGCCTAATCTCATCATATTGCTTTCATATGCCTGTTGGCGTTGACCCAACTGTTTCAGGCGGCGTACTGCTTCATAGCGGTCGTCACCCATGACATTACTTCCGCTAAAATGCCGAAGCAGGTCGCTTAGTTGCTTTGCTGGATCCGGATTTTGCTGTTTATTGAGATCGCTCAGAAATTTAGTACTCGCTCTATCTTTAAAATGTTTAGCCAGGGTTGAAACCGACTCACCGATATCGTTAAGAGTGACGGGCTCCGCTTGTTTCATCTCAACGCTGATGCTTTGCGTGGTGCGATTATCCATGGCCAGCGACACAGATACGTTGGGTGAGACAAACGCAGGGGGGGTTCCCACTTTTTTTTCTGGCTTTTTGTTTCCATCGTCGTTAATGCTGGCTTCGCGGGTAAATTCTTTTGCGACGCCCGCATTCAGGGTGATGTTAGCACTTAGGGCTGCGGAGTTGAGAAAGGTGGGACGATTGTCGCTGGCCGAAACGGTATTACTAAACTCACCACGTTGTTTACTGCGCGCACGTCTGGCGGTGACGAGATTGGCCGAGGCGCGCAATCCGGTAGATGCACGGAAGATCACCTTATCGGATTCATGGACGCCATCGGTGAAATTGATACCAGCATCAAGATCCAACGCGGCGGAGACATCCACGTTGAAAACCAGTTGACTCCCCTGCTTCATCTGATGTCCTATGCCTTTTTGCATCAGTTCTACCGGGTTTAATGTGCCATGAATCAGTCCCTTGAGAAAAGACGGGAGTTCATCTTCGGTCAACTTAAAACTAAGGCTGTTTTGCAGCGTCCGCTGTAGGTTACTACTGAGTGTGGTGCCAATGCGCAGATCTGGGCTAATTTTATGTTTTTTGCTAAGCCAGTCACTGGCGTTATCGGCGATGGCCTTCTTGCCGGTCATATAAGGCATTAAATATCGGCCGGTGGAAACGGATACGGTCCCCGTAGCACCACCATCACGCCTAAAGCCGACCTCAAGTGCACCTGTCGTACGACCAAAACTGAGATTATAGGCTCGGTCTAGGATGATACCAGCGCCAGGCACAATCGGCACCGGTACTTTTTTTATGGTCGGCGCAAAGGCGGTACTTAGTCCCCCACCATAGGCGCGACTGAAGCTCAAGCTTTCACCTGCATCCAGCGAAAGCAGCGTGTCTTTTAATTTTTTCTCCAGTGCTGGGTTGCCCTGGGTTTCCAGCACGGTACGCGTGATCAGGTTAACGCCGTGGTGTTCTTTGCGGAAAGCGTTAATAAAAGCTTTTACGGCGTCGTAATTCGCCTCAAGAGCGGTGTTATGAGTGAAGCCCATGTCGGTAAATTGTTTCACTGGGTTACCGCCATACTGTTTCTCACGCAGTGCATCAAACTGCTGACGTAGCTGCTGTACCTGACTGGGATAAGGTTTATGTCCCGACACCAGCGCTGCCTTATCCGCTAATTGATGCAGTTCGCCAAGGGTGACGGTATCCAAAATAAGCCGCGACTTGGTTAGAGATGTCTTATCGTTGGGATCGCGCTGGCGTCCCATTGGCATATCACCTTTCTGGTGGCTCATATTCAGCCCGGCACTGACAAAATGGCTTAGCAGTGTCTGTAATTTACTTTGAGTAGACGGTGCAGCAGCGAGCACGGCCTGCTCCAGAGCTTTGCTTAAGTCGCGGCCAGAGCGGTTGACGTTAAAGCTTTGTATCGTGGCTTTGATGAGTGAAGGTTTAAAGTTGTCGTTGATCTGACCATTACTGTTCAGTACGCCATGATGCTGCCCTAGAATTATTACTGAACGGGTGGCGCTCTGCTCCAGTTCCTCACGAAATCGCTTCATATCATTGAGCAATGCCGTACCCTGTTCACCTAAATCCAGCGCATCCAGTTTGCTGTGCAAATCCCTTTGTATCGTACTATTGCGTACATTTTGAGATTCCAGCTGCTTAATGAGCGCCCCCTGCATTTCATAGACGGCGCTTAAGCCTTTACGCCCTTGCCATCTGTGCTGAAGGTTATAAGCGGCATTTTTAAGAGGCCGCGGTGTAGTCATGATGGGATTAAAGATATATGCCCGTACCCGATCGGCGAATTTGCTTCGAATCTTCCAGTTTTCCCTGCATGTATGGGCCATAAACTGGGCAGATGCCTTTACCGTTACCCCAGTTCTAGGAATAAGGCGGCCTTTGACACCCCGATTAAGTCTGACAAATACCTGCTGTGAATTGCTCAGGCCTGCTTCAAGTGGAGTGGGCTCAGCTGAGGTTTGTGCATGCCACGCCCCCCCCCTCAACTGGTACCGGCTACCGTCGACCAGTGTGGCAACCGGTTGATGATCACCATCCATCTCCAGCCGATCCAGATCGCTATCATTATGGGGCATCGCGAGTTTTTGCCAGCCACTGGCCAGCTTGCCATTTTGCCATTGCTCGCGCGGTTGAAGAAAAATCTCACCGTCGTGGTTCACGGCATACAGATTCTGTTCATGATCGATATGAATATCTTTGAGGGTACCGCTGAGACCTTCCCGACTGAGAGTTCGCGGAGGACGTGCCAACTGCTGCGTACCCGGCCTAATCTGAAAAGACCTAATATCTCCTTTATCAGACAAGGCCAGATAATGGTTCACGCCAATCACTGCTATAGCCTGAGCTTTATCAGCTTTATCGAGTCCCTGGAGTGCACTTCCCGGTTCGGGTTTATTGCGCACATGTGGCAAGACGAAAAAATTGTCTTTTCCTTGGCTGATGGAGGAGGTGCTATGATTAATATCCAGCCGCTTTACCTCGCCCTCTTTAAGAATATAAGCGCCACCGTCCAACCCTTTTTTTAACTGCTGACAGCCCGACTCTGCAATGCTCCAGCCATTGGTAAGCTGGTCAAAATAGTGAACCTTGCCATCCTGCAATGTCAGACTGCCTTCGCGTCCCAGGTTAAGGATTTTATGTGGTGCAGGATCGACATTATCCATGCCGAGCTGGCTGTTGATGACCAGGGTGTCACTCAAGTTCCAGCCTGCATGAAACTGATGATCATTACCCAGTGGACAGGCGTGCTGCTGTCTAAAGTTATCTTTTACCAGCGCATTTAGCTGGCCGTGATGATCATTAAAAAAACCTTCAATGCGATGATCGTGGCCAAAGTGCTGGTTGAGCACCTTTTTTGACATTTGCTCCATGCGCAGCTCGCCGTCTCTGATCTGCGATAATACGCCACTATATAATTTACCTTCACAGTCGGCGGCATAAAGCCTTTCTTTGCTGATGGCGATCGATTGGGCGTCCAAATGAGACTCACCGCGCTGAAGCATTAACATAGTATCCGCCAGATGAAGACTGAACTGGATACGCTGTCCGGCGGGGGCATTCGTTGAAGGCATCAGGCAGAGATGATGTGGGCTGTCAGTATCAGTCAGAATGGCGACTTGCCCACGCCTACTGACAGAAAATGACTTAATCTTATCAACAAACTTTTCGGAAACGTGATTATCGGACAGATTGTGCAATGTTCGGCCGTCCTGCACGGCATAGAGTTTGCCATCACCCTGGCGACACAGCTGGCTATACGGCGTATTGTCTGACGCTTTCCACACACCGATTACATGATTTAAAATATGAATTTTATCATCATGAAGACGGACATATTCGTTTTCCGATTGCATACCCGCCGCAGTCGAGTGTTGCCAGATACCGCTGATCAACGCATGCTGAACATCTCCAGGCTGATTGAGGCTGAGTCTGTTTTGACCTTCAGCCCCAAGGCTAATGGTAATTTTTCCGTTGTCATTCTCCAGCCTCACCGGCGTATCTTTGTTCTGTGTAAGCTGCGTCCTGAGTGTGGAAGACTGGCTGTTATGCAGGACGCTGTAACCTGCCTCATGACTTCTGATGTCAAACAATCGTCCCTCGTTGTCCAGCAACAGGTGCTGGCGGCTATCGGCACTGGCAGAGTGGTCCAGATAGCACTGACCATCTTTGCCTAACGTTTGTTCCAGCAGCGTATTGATTGCTGGAAGGTTACTGCCCCCAAGCTGCAATTTACCATTGTCTATCGTGATGCAGATCGGACTGAATGGCACGCTTTTCAGTCGCGACTGAGTCTGAAGCAGCAGGAACTTTTGGCTGGCCTCTGCTTTAGGTAGGCTTTGTGCGACGGGCGATAACGTGTGCTGGAATCGGCGGGCAACAGGTCCGTTTGGCGGCGGCAAGGGATTGTTTCGCTCACGCGCCAGCCGCTGTTGTTGCAGTTGCTCAAACTCACTGTCGTTATTCTCTTCCGTAATCTCGGAAGGCTTGGAAGGAACGGCAGAGGCAGGTGCTTCAGCAGGTTCGGTTAACGGCGTTTTCCCTGCCGAAGAAGAAGACAGCCCCATTCTGTTCAGAATGCTTTGCCGCACCTCACTGAAATTGTGCAGCTGCTTAACGTTAGGGGAAACAGGCGAAGAACGCATTTCCGGGGAGCCATTATCCTCAGGCTGCGCCAAAAGCTCACCCAGCGTGGGTCGGCGGACACGGCCGGTTTCTGGCGCGGGCGGGGTGGCGTTCGAGGACACACCTTTCAGCGGTGGCTGAGTTTTAAGTGGCGGCAACTTTTGGCTGGCTTCTGCTTCTTCCGGCATGTTTTCGGCGATGGGCGTTAACGTGGGTTGAAATCGGCGGGCAACCGGTCCGTTTGGCCACGGCAAGGGATTGTTCCGCTCACGCGCCAGCCGCTGTTGGTGCATTTGCTCAAACTCATTATCGTCATTCTCTTCCGTAATCTCGGAAAGCATGGAAGGAACGGCAGAGGCGGGCGCTTCAGCAGGCTCGGTTAACGTCTTTTTCACTGCCGAAGAAGACGACTGCCCCATTTTGTTCAGCATGCTTTGCCGCATCTTACTGAAATTGTGCAGCTGCTGCTTTACGTGAGGGTCAACAGCCTTACCCTGATCTGCGCCTAACACAGGTCGGCCTTGTAGCTCCTTCATGCTGTCACATCTTACGCCAACGGAACGGGTTAAGCGTCTGTCAAGGGGCGAAGAAAGGGGTTCCGTGGAGTCATCTTCCTCAGGCAGTGCGAAAAGCTCACCCAGCGTAGGTCGGCGGATACGGCCCGTTTCTGGCGCTTTCGCGATGGCGTTCGATGTCTGTTCAGGGGACTTTGCTGATTTTTTAAATCCGAACAGATTTTTCAGGCTGACGCTTTTTTTTTGCTGACGAGCGGCATCTTTTTTATTTTCCCCTTTAAAGTACTGACGTATATTGAGCACCTTTCCGCGATTTTTACCCTCAGTGGTTAATAATCCGCCAGCCGCCTGGGGGTCGCTGCAACTGCTCCCCTGCTGCAGCGTTGTAACGGCATCAGAGACGGTACGCTCAACGTTCTGGACTGCCGTTTTCTGTTCTGTTAAATGCCCACTCAGCTTCATAACCCACCCGCTCTCATCGTCCTCAGCAACACAAAACATCAATGAAATTTATGTAGCGTAATAATGCAATAGGTTCACCCAGCGTTGGTCGGCGGACACGACCGGTTCCTTGAGCGGGCGGGGTGGCGTTCGAGGGTACGCCTTTCAACGGTGGCTGAGTTAAGTGGCGGCAACTTTTGGCTGGCTTCTGCTTCTTCCGGCATGTTTTCGGCGATGGGCGTTAACGTGGGCTGGATTCGGCGGGCAACCGGTCCGTTTGGCCGCGGCAAGGGATTGTTACGCTCAAACGCCAGCCGCTGTTGGTGGAGTTGCTCAAACTCACTGTCCTCATTCTCTTCCGTAATCTCGGAAGGCGTGGAAGGAACGGCAGAGGAACTGCCCTCATCACGATACGTTTAGTGGGCGTTGGCGCGCGTGCGCGCTCTGGCGAGCTGGGGATAATGTAAGTACTGTAGCGCAAATCAGAGGACATGGGATTTTGCCGCTGTAATCGCCCGGCCCTGCTCGCCGACCACGGCGATGCAGGTGGAGAGGAGGTTGGCGTGTTTTCGCTCTGCTGTGACACCTGATTCTTATAGGTTTTTATGCTAAAAATATTCATAGTTTCCCGCCCACGCTCAGGATTAACCGCTGCTGTGCCTGCATACGTGGCATTGTGTATAACTCAGCACAGCAGTGCTGGAAATTTTTTTGCCACACAGTTGCCACTTCAACCATACCTACACAGGCACCGACAAAACCAGACTCATCCACAGATGCCACCTGAAAACGCTGAAACAAAAGCAACTCATTGGTTTCCTTATCCAGACCAAATGCCGCCCCCCGCTAGTTCCGTAATGGAGCAGATTGGCAGGAGCACATCTACCAGCAGGCGATCGTGCTGCATTGTTGAGAAAACGCCTACATTGAGATACACAAACAGGCAATTTTGTTGTTCCACAAACTTCAGCGTCATATCAAGCGTGTTCGCTTACAGGCAGGAAAGATATTGCGAATCCAGCGCCAACGAGCCTGTTTCAAGATTTTTTGCCAGTGCGCCCAATAAATCTTGTATTATCTTAATATTCACCCGGAATTAGCTTGTGACGGGGGCTTAACTGCAATAAACAGGCAAAAAGTGAGCGGGCAGAAGCGTCTGCCCGCCATGTAATACCTTATGCCGTGCCCAGTTTGTCCAGTGCCATATTATTGATGACATCTCCAGTCATCGTGGCATCAATAGCCAATGATGATCCTCCGTCCCCTCTTGCCTGCATATTACTGTTACCGGTATCGCCTTCCATGGCGCTTTTGATCATACCTTTGGCCTTATTGAACTGCTCCATGCTGGCTGGCGTCATACCGTCATCGTCAGGATCACTGAGTGCCTCTGCCCAGGATTTTGTATCCGTTTTCACCTCTGAATAAGGGGTTTTCTGGTACTGAGGTTTGCCGAAAATTTCAGGGTACTGATCCATGAACTGACCGACCTCCTTAGCCAGCCCTCGATCGTCTTTGTTAATAAAAGTACGGGTACTGCTGTCGCTTTCCGTACCGATATTATTCAGTGCTTCGATACCCGCTTTCATACCGACACCGGTACCGACCCCAACACCCAACTGCTCGTAGTCAGCTGGACCATTCAGTTCCTGTAAGCCTTTGCCGCCCAGGCCGTTACCGAGACCGATGCTGCCATTCATTCCCCCCCCATTGCCACTTCCCTGCATCTGGCTCAGGCCTCCGCCCATCAAAGCGGTCAGCGCGTCAGTAACGCCTTTTGTATAGGCATTTTGCTCATCCGGAGTGGGCTGATTTCCGGTCCCTCTCCCCGATGTGTCACCCTGATAGCCAAACATGCTTTGTATAACTTCCGCGAACATTTTCATTAACTGATCCATTGGACTCATACCGAACGTGCCGTTGGAGCCGGACAAGCCCCCCCCATCAGCAGTGGGATCAAGACCCAGCGCCTTATCCAGTGAAGAACTTGCGCCTCCGGTACCACCCAGGGATGTCCCCATAGCACCCCCCAATTGACCACCCTGATTACTGTCCAGTGGCCCACCAAGAGTACCGCCTAATTGCCCACCCAGCGCGCCACCCGCGGTGCCTGACCCTCCACCCAAGCCACTGCCGCCCATTATGTTCATCATTATCATCATCATGGCGGTAAGTGCACCTGCCAGTTGATTTATGGTTTCATCCGTGCTGCGAGCGCCCATCGAATTTAACACCGCATTTTGCTGATTTGGTCCGGGTAAACCATTACTATCACCCAGCGGGATTTGCATTGCGGGAATGCCCAGCGGACTCGTATTCAGACTCATACCTTCTTCCTCTGTGAATGAATGATATTTACCCTGCGGACGAAGCACCCAATAAGTGCCCGGCCCTTTACTGAGTGCCTCTATAACGAGGCTGGTTCCTCTGCACGATGAATAAATACGCTCTGGCTTAACGAAAATGCACCTGAGATGAAAGAACGCAAACGCGCCGTCGAGGAAAGAGCAGAAAGTAAAAGTATGATGTCTGACAGGAAAAATTTCTGTTAGCCCTGTTGTTAAAGTGGGGGTGACTGACCACAACAAATACAAATAGAAGATGAGTTATGGCTGGAAACAGGAAAATCTAGACTGCCAGGTCGATACCCACCAGGTCAAAAAGTTGCGCAATCTGCTGTTTATCTTCTTCATCCGTCTCGCTCAGTTGCCGCCAGCAAGAGAGGACCCGTTCGCTGTTCAAACAGAGATAACAGCCATCATAGCTTTCTGGCTGCTCCGCCCGGCGTCGCAGCAGTCGCTGATACATTCCGTGTGCCTGAGCGGTAGGATGCACGTTGAGCATCGCTTCCCTTCTGTGAACGCCGCACAGCACTACCAGGTCCGTGCCCTTTTGCACCACCCAACGGCAATTCTGATGAAGTTGCAGCAGGCTTAGTAGCGCTGAAAACGAGCCAACTTGGGGGCAGGTCTTATTCATTTACCGAGACCTGCGTAAAATCTGCTGCGCTGTTGCGCAACTCAGGTTGCCACCAGATAACCAACTGATTCGGGCTGGATTGCGGGCGGCAATCCACGGCCGTACAGGACAATCCTTTATTCTGCTGCGTGGCGCAACCTGCCATTAATAATGAAGCAACCAGCAGTAAACATGAGACCAGTTTCATCATGTATTTCACCTCAGCGATTTATCAGCGATTCACGCGACACAGCCATAACCTGATGTGGGTCCAGCGCTATGAAGACTTCCGCCGCTTCGCCCGGAGCCAGAGTGCTGTGCGGCCACACGGACACCGCCAGCGTACGTTTACTGGCACAATTGGCCTCGTCAAAGCGCAGCGGTTTGTGCGTAATGTTGCGTACCACACCCACGATCATTTGTACACTCCCCTTGCTATCGCTGTACCACTCTCCACGCGAATTATTAAAAAGTAGGCCAGAAGCGGACTGGCAAACGTCGTTCAGACGCACGCCTGACGCCTGAACCTGGAAACCCGCGGGAGTTTGTCGTTCAGCCAGATCGCGGAAGGCATTTTCCACCACATCGTGCAGGTTGATACTAGTGTGACGACGTTCAACACGCGCCATTGCGTCACTCAACTGCTGCCGGTTATCGGCGGTAACATACCGTGTGGGATCGGTTTGATCACCAATTAGGCGCGGCGTAAGAATAAACAGACGTTGACGCTGAGAAATTTCATGACGGGTTGACGTAAAAAGCTGACCAATCCACGGAATATCCCCCAGCAACGGGATGCGACGGTCACGATCACCACTCTCTTCTACATGGAATCCTCCTAGCACCAGCGAATGATCTTCGCTGATTAATGCCTGAGTGCTGACAGTCGCGCGTTTAACGCCGGTGGCCTGTCCGTCGCTGTTGGTTTCGACGTGCCCATCTTCTATATCAATCATCAGCTGAATACTGGGGTGATCCTGATAGGTTACCGCACGCGGTGTCACCTGAAGGCTGGTCCCCGCCGTCACTGGCTGAATATCCGCCACGCGTTCACCTGTGGCTGTAATGTAAGCGGTCTGACTGAAATCAATCACCGCCGGCTGGTTTTCCAGTGTCAGTACCGACGGGTTGGCCACAATCGATGCGGTTCCTTCCCCTTCCAGCGCCTGGATATTGGCAAAAAAACGTTTGAAATCACTGACGAACAGCGTGCCGCTGCCCGACATCAGCGACGTTCCTCCGGTCACGCCGCCCAGCGTAGCCTGCCAGTTAGCCTCCAGCCGGTTAAGCGCAGAGCGATCGATATCAAGGATGACAGCATTTATTTCTACTAGGTTTTGCGGAACATCGATTTTCGCAATCAGTTGGGTATATTCATCCCGACGCTTGTCATCATCCCGAATCAACAGCGCATTGTTTCTGACATCTGCAGATATGCGGCCACTGAGATCATCAGAACTGTCGTTATCTCTGCCCCTAAGGCGGTTGGTGTTATTGGTATGGCTTGCCAGCCTAGCCAACAATGACTGCGTGTTTTGCATCATCGCGTTGCTGTCAGGCACCGCCATATTTCCTTCAACCCCACTGGCGCTGGTCGGTGCCGCACGCTTACCGCTCATCAATTCACTCAGCATGGTGGCAACACCCGGGATGACCAGCGTCTGATCGCGGTAGTGAATGGTTCTGTCTGCTACTGAGGCATATTTCAGTGGAAAGGTCATGACTTTACGCCGATAGTCCTTTTTCTCACGCTGTACGCTGAAGCGCTTAATCAGCGCCAAGTATTGAGGCGGACCGGTGACCAGCACCACCCCATCATCAGGCAGCTCTCCCCAACCGAAACGCGGATCAAGCAGACCAATGCCGCTAAGCGCCTGCTTGATGTCCGGCGCGGCATCCGGCGAGATCTCCAACCTCTCGGAACTTTGTTCATCCTGTGGACTGACATAGAGGGTATTGTTGTAGACGAACCACTGAAAGCGGTGCTCCAGCGCCAGACGATCCAGAAAAGCACTGGCACTATCTGCGCGGATCTTGCCATTGACCTCCGTGTCTTCGACATTACCTAATTGCAAATCGACCCCATGTCCATTTGCAAAGTCTTGCAACACCGTGGATAGCGGGGTGTGATCGGCAGAATAGGCGTAAGACTGCTCTTTCCAGTCTGAAGGGACTTGCGCCTGCGCCTGGAAAGCCGAGCCCAGCATCAAGCAAGCGCACAGTGTCCACAGGCGCGCTTTACGTTTGTTAACCATTGTTTTTTTCCCTAGGTAAAAAAGCCAGGCTGTGCAAGGGCACTGTGCCATGGGTTATGACTTTACTTTGATGCTTTAGCAGCAAGCTTTGCCAGACATCACGTTGATTAAGAAGTGACTCCAGCTGTTCACATATTTTGTCAGGATGGGTTTCGTGCAGGCCCAACACCAATACCAGGCAATTTTCCTTTAAAGCCAGCGCGGCCGTATGCGGGCCATAATGACGCAGAGCTGGGGCGGTATGCTGCAATGCGAGCGCAAGAAAAGCTTCATCCAGTGATGCATCGCATGGCAACTCAGCTAGCGCAAACAGTCGCCCCCCTCTTTGTTGCAACCAGAGAAAGCCATCATCCACTTTCCACTGCTGGTCTTCAGCGCGATTGTCCAGAAACGCCTGCACCGATTGCTGCAATTCAGTTGATCTCGTTGATAATAGCTTTAGCCAGCCCGTGTTTGACCGTTAATTCTTGGGTAGCCGCCCAGCTGGCGCTGGAGAGTCCCATGCTGGCCTCAAAAAAAGCAAAACTGTCTTCCTGACTATAGCCATCACTGGCATTCAGGGTGGTTTCGTCTAATTGATTTTGCGCACGCTCAAACTGGCTGTCTAAACGGCGCTGAAGCGGACTCACTGATGACATAGATAAACTCTCTTATTACATGACCCTGTGATTGAGTGGTGCGTTACACGAGGCAGTTCCGCTGCAGGAGCGTTTTTTCGGCGCGAATTCTCTATTGCGCCTGAGAAGGCTTTAATAGCCGTGTCGCCTGCTGCCAGTCGAGGGATAATTCACCCTGTGCAGTGACCAGTTTTAGGCTATCGAGCGGCAGGGTTTCATCCGATTGCAGTTGCCAGCTCAGGTGAGAATACGTTTCCAGCCAAGCTGCGACCCACTGCTGCTGGGACGGATGGCAGTAGAGACAAGCCTGATCTGCATGCGTTTTCTCACGTAACAACATGCGTAGAAGGGCGCTGAGGCGCTGAGGTTCTGGTACCTCCGTCAGCAACTGTTCTAATGCCAGTGCCAGCACGCTGTCCATGACCAACAACATGTCAGATTCCATCTGTTGCTGTTGCTGTTGCCAATCGGTGAACATCTTGTCTGCCTGTGCCCAGAAAGCTTCCTCGGCGCGTTGCCTTATGCCCAGCTTAGCCGCTTCCGCTTCCTGTTCTGCGGCAGCTACGATCTTTGCCGCCTGCTGCTGCGCCTGCTGAAGAATAGCCTCAGCTTGCTGCTGCATAGCCAGTTGGTTTCGGGAGATCACCGGCGCAAGATCAGCTGTGCCATTCAACAAGGTGATACTTTTGCGCGTTAGCATGGGCGCTCCTGTATGGCATACCAGAAAACTGCCTGCCAGAGTGGTAGTAGGCGCGAGGGGAAAACGTCACTCTGCTTCAGCTGTTCCACTTGATGCACGCTCTCCGCAGGGAAGGCCAGTCGAAGGCGCGACCAGCATACCGGACCGGCGCGTAAACGTAACAACCATAAACCGTTTATATCAACGTTGCGGACGGGTAACTCTTCGGCCTGCGTCAACCAGATTCCGGGACGCATACCCTGTGCAATTCGACGACACCAGCGCTGTTGCGTCGGTACCAGCATCGCCTGCGCAGAATCACGCCAGCACACTTCTGCCGCAAGGCGCAGTGCCAGCTGCTGCTGCGGCAAAGTCAGATCCAGCCATGCCACCATTTCAGCATCAATCGGCGCAACGGCGGAGTTTATTTGCAACTCTTGACATATTGCAGTGTGGTGAGTCCGGGCCAGGGCGGCTAGGCGCGTCTCATCAATCTGATAAAGCCCGGCTTTACGCCAACTGATATCGGCGTCTAACCAGCTGTCTATGCACCACCAGCGCAGCCAGCGTAAACCCACATCCTTTGCCAGATACCGATTACTCACCTTTCACTTCCGGCTGAATTTTTTTGCGTTGACGATAGCGCCGACAGTAGTGCAACCCGATAACCACAGCCACGCTCAGCAGAATCAGCGTACCGATTGTGCCGCTCAGCCAAGTTAATTGTGTCGCACGCTGGGGCGTAACGGTAAACGGGCCGAAAGAAACTTCGGATGGCTTATCCTGGTAGGTTTCTGCCGGAACAAAAACGATGGCCAGATCTTTGTCGGGCCGGCCAGCCAGCCCCGGCAGGCTACTGGCCACCATTTGTCTGATACGTGGCTCAATAACATCCGGGTCAAGTTCGGGACGGTATTTAATAAACACCGCCGCACTGGCGGGTTGTACCGGTTCACCCGGCGCTACACGCTCCGGTAGCACCACGTGCACTCTGGCCACAACAACCCCATCAATCTGGCTTAGAGTGGACTCCACCTCCTGCGACAGCGCGTAAATATACCGCGCACGCTCCTCAAGCGGCGTGGAGATCACGCCATTTTTCTGAAAAACTTCACCCAGATTGGTGCGCGCAGGTCGGGGCAAACCTGCAACATCCAGAATATGAACAGCGCGGTTTAATTCAGCGGCATCCACCAGCACGCTGATACCGTCTTTACTCATGCGTTTTTCAGCCTGAATGTGGTAAAGCCCAAGCTCCGCCGCGACTTCGTTGGCATCGTTTTCTGTCAGACCATGATTTAACTCTACCTTATCATTACAACCGAACAAGAGTAATACCGACAGTAAGAGCAGTAATTTGTGAAAGGATTTAGCCATGGGATTTACTGCATATTAGTCAGCTTTTCAAGACTCTGGACACCTTTGCCAACCAGTTTTGCATTGAGCAGGCTTTCAAGGTAGTAAGAGGATAACGTGCGGTTAGCATCCATTACGCTTTTGGCATCGATACTGCGTGAAGCTTTCGCCAGTGCCCTGTCAGCCTGGTGCGCTTGCGCGCTTGCCGCTTGCGTCAAATTCGAAAGCTTAGTGATCCACGCCTCATTATCCGGCAGATCAGCTTTGGTGGCCGGCGTTTGCAGTGCTGCGCTGAACCATGAAGCATCTGCTGTGCTGCTGGTCGCCGTACTGACGACATTATCCCCAGAATTGGTAGCTAATGAAGGGGCGTTACCAGTATTGATTTTCATGGTTCGTCCTTATCAGCAGTAAATAACGGGCGCAGCGTCGATATCTGACGCCCGTTTATTAATCAGAACTGAATGGCTTTTGCCGCGTTGTGACCGGAGTTGATCTCTTTGGATGCAGAGTCCATCTTTCCATCCAGGATGGAGTTCTGTGTATCCAATTCCATTTTCGTTGCCTGGGCGGTTGCTGACTGCAGCAGTGAATCGCTCATTGCACCTCCCAGAATGCCTGAAGCCGTGTTGCTGGCGCTAGTTAGTGCACCGTTGCTACCCAAGCCGATCAGACTGGTAAGAAGACCGCTCATAATTTTCTCTCCGATTGATTAGGTTTATTCTAGGAACATCACATAATGTTCGTAAAGTAAGTGGCAAGTCTTTTGCGTCGGTTCCCTGCGACGCTATTTTTTTGATGACCTCAAGGCTTTCAGGTGAAGATTTTTGACGAGTGAACTCAAAGCAAAGCGATCACTGCCGACCCGGACAAATCCGGATCGGCTGACAAGACGTACTACCGGGCAATGACGCGGTGGGTCGTTACGTTAAGTAATTTGATGCGGTGGTAGAGCGTGCGTAATGGCATACCCAGCTCCTGAGCCGCATCATCTATGCTGTGACCATGGCGCACAAGGCAGTCGTGAATCAGGCTTTTTTCTATGCGACGCATCCTCTCCTTCAACTGGGCAGGCTGCCGTTCGGCATGCTGGGGCAGATTCAGTGGCGCTAATCCCAACACAAATCGCTCAGCAGCCGCTTTCAGTTCACGGATATTGCCCGGCCAGTTGTAACTCAGTAAAGATTCATAATGTTCCTGGCTGATGTCAGGCGGAGTGCATTGCAAAGTGCTGGCCGCCCCGGCCATAAAGTGGCGAAACAGAGGAATAATCATGTCAACCCGCGACCGGAGAGGCTGTAACTGGATAGTGACGGTACTGAGACGGAAAAAGAGGTCGCGGCGAAAAGTACCCCGTTCTACCAGTGTAAGTAACGGTGTTTGTGTGGCTACGATGACCCGCATATTCACCGGAATAAATCGGGTGCCGCCAAGACGCTCAACCCCCCGACTCTCTAGTACGCGCAGCATTTTGGCCTGTAAAGATAACGGCATGCTGTCGATCTCATCCAGAAACAAAATGCCGTTATGCGCTTCTTCAACGTATCCTGACCTCGCCTGCCCGGCACTGGTGTAAGCCCCTTGGTTAATGCCAAAAAGCTCGCTCTCAGCCAGAGTTTCCGGTACGGCCGCACAGTTAACCGCGACCAGTTTCCCGGCACAGCCAGAAAGCTGGTGAATTTTCCGGGCCAGCGTGTCTTTTCCCGTACCCGTCTCCCCCTCGAGAATCAGATCTATATTTAGCGGTGCTACAGTGTTTATGATGGAAGCTAATGGATCGTGGATATCGATAGGTTGCTCTTTTGTCAATGAGATATGCTCCCTCTGCTCCGTCCATAATCGGAACGAGTGTTCACTATTCTTGTAGCTCATAAGAAGTTACCCTTTTCCTATCCTGTTTTATTAACGGCATTGTGGTGCACAGCAATCGAATAGCCACCTCATCACTTACAATTAATTACATTTACAGCACACGTAATTACGTTCTGCTTACAATGAAATAAAAAATATCATGCTGGCTCAAATTAACCATCGTCTTATGCTGAGCTACGAGTAAGGAATTTACTGAGATAAGGGTAGGGATATTCCTAACCGCCATCTTTTGAGTGGAAGCGTTTACACACTGCAATGATGATAAGAGGTTGTCAAGAAAGGATTTTTCTTAAACTATTGAAATGATTATATAATAACGATGGGTAGCATTATCAAAAAAATATAAGAGCAATCCTAAGATATTAAATGGTGATTTATCGCGTATTTGACAATGTCTGCATTGGTCTTAAACAACATCTTTTCCATCAGGCGGGATTTATGCGTGCTGACTGTTTTATTGCTGATAGCTAGCGATTCGGCAATGCTATTCACGCCCTCGCCACGCGCCAGCTTCAACATAATTTGCATTTCTCTCGCCGTAAGGCGTTCATGTAACCCTTCCTCTGACTGTGTCTGCTGATCAAAAACAATTTGCTCAGCCAGAATATGGTCAATATAGCGCTGTCCTCGCGCCACGCGATGAATGGCAGCCAACAGCGTTTCTGGATCGTTATCTTTAGTGATGTAACCCAGTGCTCCGCATTTTAGTGCACGTCGCGCAATCTGCGGTTCACTATACATTGTGAGGATAAGAATAGGCAGCTGAGGGTATTGCGAGTGAATGCGGCTAATCAGATCCTCACCGCTTAATCCGGGTATGCAGATATCTAATAGCAATAAATCGACCCGCTCACTTCGCAGACCGTCCATAACTTGTTTACCATTTCCCGCTTCGCTCACCACCACCAGACGTTCGTCCAACGAGAAAATTTGTTTCAACCCTTCACGCATAATGACATGGTCATCTACGACCATCAGTCGAATAGTGTTATCCATGATATTATCCCAAATCTCCAATATTATTCGTCACTACCGGGCTCAGTGGAATTGTCAGCGTCACCTGGGTCCCTAAGGAAAGCTCACTTTCAATATCGACCTGGCCCCCAAGCATCCGGCCACGTTCTTTCATTCCCAACAGACCAAACTCGTTATCCTGGCGCTGATCACAGTCAAAGCCACGCCCGTTATCGCGCACAGTCAACACCACTGAGTGTCCATTATGGATAAGCTGTATTAGCACCACGGTGGCCTGGGCGTGACGCGAGATATTCGTCAGAGACTCCTGAGCAACGCGGAATGCCGCCGTAGCCTGCTCATCATTCAGCCGTACTTCATTTTCAGGCACCATCAGTCGGCACTGGCAACTGGGATGACGACTCATAAATTCATCACGCAGCCACTCCAGGGCAGGGGTTAATCCCATATCCAGCACATTTGGCCGCAGGCGCGTGGCGACATTCCGCACCACCTGAATCGTTTTATCAGCAAGCCCCATCAGATGAACCACTCGCTCATGCAACAGCGGATTGTCTTTGCTGAACTGGATACGCAGCATGGAAATTCCCATTCTCAGCGATGTGAGATGCTGCCCCAGTTCATCATGTAACTCACGCGCAATATGTTTACGCTCTTTTTCGCGTGAAATTTCACGCTGCCTCGCCAGCAAGCGCAAGCGCATATGCGAGTCTGCCAGCTTCTTTTCAGCATAATGAATAGCAGTAATATCGCGTCCTACTACCATTACCGAGCTCAGATTGCCATGCGAATTAAACTCCGGTACACAGCGAGTGTGGTTGATTACAGTTCCGCCGGTGAGTGGACTATCTGACTCTACCAGTTCTCCATCAGCTTCAATTTGCGTACTGATTACCTCTTTTATCAGACGTTCAATATGTGTGACGCAGGGCAAATCACCCAATAATTCACGCAGAGTGCGTCCGCGAAACTCTTCGACCGATAGATGCAGGTGACGCAATGCGGCTGGGTTGGCGTACTGACCTTTCAGATCGGTGCCGAAACGCACTACCATATCCGGTGAGTTTTCCACCAACACGCGAAACTCCTGTTCCCTGGCATGAGCCATCTGCTCAAGTTGTTTGCGCTCTCTGATATCCCTGACCACGCACATACTGTAGCTACTCTCTTCGTAAACAAAATGCGTTAAACTGACGTTGACCACTATCATCTCGCCTTGTTTGCTCTTGTGCTCGGTTTCAAAGTTGAATGAGCTGCCGCCGTTCTGCTCTCCCACCCGTTTCCACATGGCCATATTGTCGTCGATACTCCATGCTGGGTCGATATCAGAGACGCGCATATTGAGCATTTCCGCATTGGTGTAGCCAAGCATGCGACACGCCTCCTCATTGACATAAAACAAATGGGCTTCGCTGTCAATCAGGTAGATGGCGGCGTCTCTTATCATGTTTGTTGCGAATTCAAGTAATTTGATCGGTTTATCATTGTTTTTTAGCTGTCGCTCCGAAAACTGCATCTCATCTCCTTAAAGTAAACCTCGTTTACCCGGTCTGGCTGCAGATCTACAGAATTCCAGGGTGATATTGAGAAATGCCCTAACGCACAGCAGGACACTTGAACGATCACTGTACGATTCCTGTTCATTACAGTCCATTCAGTTTCAGTAAAAGACGGACTGTTTTAACAATACGCGCGCCCGCGATAAACGTGAGCGTACCGTACCTACAGGAATATTTAAATTGTCGGCGATATCCTGATAACTGCCGTCTCTCTCTACCAGTATACTCAGCAGCTCACGAGTTTCTTCCGGCAACGCGGCAATGGAGTGAAGCGTGGAGTGGAGAATGCGCTGATGTTCAATGATGTGACTGGGATCGTGATCCTGGTTCAGAACAATATAGTCTTCCAATTCATCATAGTGTGGACGGGAAGATTGCAGCCGGAAATGATTACGGACCAGATTCAGGGCAATGCCAAAAACCCACGTCTCTGGCCGTGAGGCACCGGCAAACTTGTCGCGATTGCGAATGACTTCCAGCCAGGTCATCTGTACGAGGTCTTCGGCATCTTCCCGATGTGCAACGCGCTTGCGAATGAAATGATATAAGCGACGCCCATGTTCACGAAAAATCCTCTCCCAATCGATATTAGGCGAAGGTGCATCGCTGACGGTTAATTGCTCGATTATGTGAGAATGAATGTCTGACATAACAACCTCCGTATCTTTCACCATTTATGCCGTGCGGCATAAATGGTGATAGCAAGGTCTATGCCAGACAAAAAAATAAAATAAGTTATTGATTATAAAAATATTTTTATTTATATGCCGCTTTTTACCCGCAAAATTTTGCCAAGCCCCCCTGCCAAGCCTGCAACTCTTTGCAAAATTCAGTCCTGATACTGTCAGCTTGAAAATTCTTTAGGGAACCGCAGCGTTAATCCCACCACACATGTGCAACAGCTTCCCTATTAGAGGTTCGACAGGATGAAAATTGCTCCCGTTGTACCCGGCGTTCAACCGTCGTATTTGGCTCCCAGCAGCGTGCCTGAGGAGGATCAGCAGCCGGTTATTAACATTGCTCCTCCGTCGGCAAGCGGTGCATCATCACATATGCCTGCTTCACCACTGGAAGACTCCATGGAAGAGGTCTCGTTGACTTTTGCTGAACACGTTGAAAGGAAAAGCAAGGCGCTCAATCAGCGGAAAGTAAAATTTTTGGCACAGCCCGGGAACAGGGCAATGCAGCGTATTGAACGAATTGAAAAAATATACGAGTTGATAGAGTTGCTTGAGCATCCACAGCATGCGCAGCTGGAAACGCAGAATCAAAAAATGCAGACGCTGTTGCAGCGATCGCCTTCGCCCGAGCTCGATGACCTGCTGCAAGCATCAGGAAATGACCCGGTCCGCTGTGACGTTTTGTTACGCCACGCGCTAATTCAGGCGCAACGGGTGCAAAATATCCAGCTGGTCGAGCGAGCGCGGCAGAGCATCGAAAAACTTCATGAGAAAAAGGGAGCAGAAGTCAGCGCAGGCTTAAATACTGCTCACGCCATCGCCAGTTTCAGTACCGATCCCACCCAGAAGCAGGCAATGCGTCAACTCTATTACGAAACCATTGTTCATCTGCAATCAGGCAATGCGATGCTGGATGCGCTGCTCAACCGTTTTGGCAGTGTGCACTTCAATCAGGGGTTACGCACCTTACAGCGTGCGCTGTCGGATGATATTGCAGCGCGAAACTCTTCTATCCCGCGACGCGCGCTGCAAAAAATTATGGCCAGTTTGAAAGATGCCGGCCATATCAGCCAGACGTTAACGGCCAGCAAATCTTTACTTACGCGGCTCTCCAGTACATTACCGGCGGTAGGCCTTAGCCCATTAGATCTCACCCGCCGTCTGCTCAATCTGAGTACAAACGGCGCTTATCTGCGCGACCTGCAAAATCTGACCCGCGATGTAGCCGGTCAGGCTCCTCATCATCAGATCTTGTTTCTTGCCGGATTGGTGCCACTTGTCTGTCATTTGCCTTTGGGATTATGGCGGGATGATAGTAGAAAAAACCGCCAAATGGCGTTGAATCTGCTGCGCACAATGATTGGTGAATATGCGGCTCTTGAACCGCGTTTCGGGCTGACGAAAACCAGGACCGCTGAGTAAATGAGTTCGCTATTTGTCTGGCTGAATCGTCTCGCCATTAGTGCGATGCAGCGCTCGGAGGTCGTAGGGGCCACGATCGTTATGTCGATCGTGTTCATGATGATTATTCCTCTCCCCACCAGCCTGATAGATGTGCTGATCGCCCTCAATATCTGCATGTCTTCACTGCTTATCGTGCTGGCGATGTATCTGCCAAAACCGCTGGCTTTCTCAACGTTTCCGTCGGTGCTGTTGTTAACAACCATGTTCCGACTGGCGCTATCAATCTCAACCACTCGTCAAATCTTGCTGCAACAGGATGCCGGGCACATTGTCGAAGCTTTTGGCAATTTTGTGGTGGGCGGAAATCTGGCGGTAGGCTTGGTGATCTTTTTGATTCTGACCGTCGTAAATTTCCTGGTGATCACTAAAGGCTCAGAACGTGTGGCCGAAGTGGCCGCGCGTTTTACGCTTGATGCGATGCCAGGTAAACAGATGTCAATTGACAGTGACCTGCGCGCAGGATTGATTGAACCGCATCAGGCACGTCAGCGACGAGAAAATCTGGCTAAAGAGAGTCAGCTATTTGGCGCAATGGATGGCGCAATGAAGTTCGTGAAGGGTGATGCAATCGCCGGCCTTGTGATTGTTTTTATCAATATGCTTGGCGGTTTTGCTATCGGTGTGCTGCAAAATGGCATGGATGCCAGTGCCGCGATGCATATCTATTCAGTCCTGACTATCGGTGATGGATTAATTGCCCAAATCCCGGCACTGCTTATTTCATTGACCGCCGGGATGATTATCACCCGTGTTTCCGCCGATGGTCAGCAGGTCGATGCCAATATTGGCCGGGAAATTGCCGAGCAGTTAACCAGCCAGCCAAAAGCCTGGATTATGTCAGCCGCTGGCATGTTCGGATTTGCGCTGCTGCCTGGCATGCCCACGATCGTCTTCATTACGATCAGTTTTGTGGCGCTCAGCAGCGGCCTGTTTCAATTGTGGCGCAATAAGCAGAACGCGATTCGTCAGGAAGCCGATCAACGTCATGCGCAGCAGTTGGCACCGGAGGAAAATGGCCATCAGGATCTCAGACGCTTCAACCCGACACGCGCTTATCTTTTGCAGTTCGGCCAGAGCAATCATAACAGTGAGGCGGCTGCAACTCTTATTCAGGCTATCCGTCGACTGCGTAACCGCCTGGTGTACCGCTTTGGTTTCACTCTGCCCGGTTTTGATATCGAATTTTCACCCTTGCTGGCTGATGATGAATTCCGCTTTTGTGTCTATGAAATTCCGCTGGTTACTGCCACCTTTGGTGTTCCATATCTGGCGGTGAGAAAAAGCGTCGTTGATAGCTGGCACAGCGAACAGACTGATGACGATCACGCCCATCTGATACAAGGGATAGCAGAAAGGAATGAGACGCACTTATGCTGGCTACCGCCGGACCACCCTCTTCTGCAAAAGGACGAACAGCTCACCTGGAATGCCGGACAACTTATTTTGGAGCGGATGGAGCAAGCTATCCATCAGAGCGCCGCGCAGTTCATTGGTTTGCAGGAGAGCAAATCCATCCTTAACTGGCTGGAAAGCGAACAACCCGAACTGGCACAAGAGCTGCAACGTATCATGCCGCTCTCACGCTTTGCCGCCGTACTGCAACGGCTGGCTTCCGAGCGTATTTCTCTGCGTTCAGTGCGTACCATTGCAGAATCGCTAATCGAACATGGCCAACATGAACGTGACAGCGAAGCGTTGACCGATTTTGTCCGAATGGCGCTGAAAGAACACATCTGTCACCAGTACCTGCAACCCAACGGGTTAAATGTCTGGCTGCTGACGCCGGAAACGGAAGAGTTGCTCCGTAACTCCCTGCGCCAGGCGCAGAATGAAACCTTTTTCTCACTGACGCAAGAGTATGGCATCGGCCTGCTTCATCAGATGCGTGATGCCTTCCCCTCTTATGATACACCACGGGCGCTGATCCTGGTTGCTCAGGATTTACGCAGCCCGCTGAGGGGCCTACTGAAAGATGAGTTCCACGCCGTGCCAGTTCTCTCTTTTGCCGAATTGAGCAGTACCAGTAATGTTGCCATCAATGTGCTGGGACGGATCGATTTACAACAGTCAATGTCAGCGCAGCAGGAAAATGAATCATGCATGAATTACGCGTACTAACCGGCCTGCACCGCGGTGCAGCTTTGCCTCTGAGTGGTGAACAATGGTGGATTGGTGCCGCTGAGGAAGCCGATTTGGCGCTTTTCGACCCAGGCATAAAAGATTACCACTGCCAGCTGATTAAAACGCCTCAAAGCTGGGTGGTCAAAGCACTGGAAGGGCCTTTAAAGGATAATGAAGGGCAGCGCTGCGAGCAGTTGAACGATCTGCAACCCGGTACGGCTTTTGCTGTGGGGCATATCTGGCTCAGCATCGTTAACGCCAGCACGCCCTGGCCGGAGGATAAAATTGAAACAAGTCAGACAGCGGAATTAGCCCCTGATCCTGATGCGGCGCCGGCCACGGAACAAACTGATGCAGGGCAACAGACGGCGGAAAAAAAACCGCTGCCGTTCTGGGTAAAGATGGCTTATCTGGCGCTGATACTGATACTGCTGCTGGTTATTATGCTGGGAAGCTGGATTCTGAATACCAGTATTGCCGCATCCTCTGCGCCCCATAGACCGGGTAAACCTCCGCTCATCAGCGCCGGATCAACGCGTCAAATTATTTCCAGGATGCTGCTGGAACGCGGGCTCAATCAACAGATTTCGCTGACCTCAAATAGCCAAAGTCTGACTCTTACCGGTCGGGTGACCGACGCCGATGCTCAGCGGTTGCAACGCATGATGAATACATTCTATCGCCATTATGACGTGCGGTTAGCAATTCATAACAACGTGAGCGCCGTCAGTGCCCAGCTGCCATTTAACATTGTGCAAATAACCAGTGGCGCTCACGCTAATATCGTCACCGATCGTGGTCAGCGTATGTTTATTGGAGATGAAGTTGATCAACTTCGTCTGGTGGCAATCAACAGCGACAGCATTGAGTTTAGCGGACGCGAAAACCTCAGGGTGAAATGGTAATGCATACACTCCACCATGATTTAACAGAGTGGTCAAAGCAGAACCAACAGCGGCTCGCCCGTTATGATCCAGTCAGAAGGTACGGCAGGGTCACCGGCATCAACGGAATTCTTATAGAATGTAGCCTCCCGGGTGCGCGCATCGGAGATTTGTGCCGCATTGAGCGCAGTGGGGGCGGCAGCGTATTGTCTGAAATTGTAGGTTTCAGCCCACAAAAAATTTTACTCTCGGCGCTCGGCGCGCTGGACGGTATATCACAGGGTGCCCTCATTACACCGCTTTATTTACCACACAGCATATGCGTCAGCGCTCGGCTGCTGGGTAGCGTACTTGATGGTTTTGGTCGTGCGCTGGAACCTGGCGGATACAGCGCCTTCGCCGAGCCGGGTCTTCAGCGCAATACCTTGCCAGTACTGAGTGATGCCCCACCCCCCACGGAGCGCCCGCGTATCGACACACCTTTGCCAACCGGATTACGGGCAATTGATGGGCTGCTGACGATAGGGAATGGTCAGCGTGTAGGCATTTTTGCTGGCGCGGGTTGTGGCAAAACGACGCTGCTGGCAGAGCTGGCGCGGAACACTCCCTGCGATGTCATTGTCTTTGGCCTGATTGGCGAGCGCGGCCGTGAGCTGCGCGAATTTATCGATCATGAACTGGATGATACTTTACGTAAACGTACCGTCATGCTGTGTGCCACCTCTGACCGCAGCAGTATGGAGCGCGCCAGAGCCGCGTTTACCGCCACCGCCATTGCCGAGGCATTTCGCGCCGAAGGCAAAAGTGCGCTGCTGATCATCGATTCCCTGACCCGCTTTGCGCGCGCCCAGCGCGAGATTGGTCTCGCCTTGGGTGAGCCGCCGGGACGCGGCGGGTTGCCGCCTTCCGTTTATACGCTTTTGCCTCGCCTGGTCGAACGGGCCGGACAGACCCGGCAGGGTGCGATTACGGCCCTTTATTCGGTGTTAATCGAACAGGACTCCATGAATGATCCGGTAGCCGATGAAGTTCGTTCACTGATTGACGGACATATTGTGCTCAGTCGCCGCCTCGCCGAACGTAACCACTACCCTGCCATCGATATTCTGGCCAGCCTAAGTCGTACCATGAGCAATGTGGTTGACCAGGAACATTTCAGGCAGGCCGGAAGTATTCGCAGCCTGATGGCCGCCTACAAGCAGGTTGAGATGCTGATCCGCCTGGGTGAATATCAACCCGGCCATGACAGCCTGACAGATGCTGCCGTCAATGCGAATGACGCGATTAATCACTTTCTTCGCCAGTCAATGCGCACTCCCGAACCCTTAGAACAAGTCCTAACTCAACTTGCGGAGGTCAGTAATCATGCCCCTGAATGAAGATGATCAACTCCCACAGGAGATCCCAACGGAAAGCTTGCAACAGACGCTACGGATACTGATACCTATTCGTCGCCAGCGTTTTAATCGTGCGCAACGCCTGCAACGTCAGCAGCAAACTCAGCTGGCCGAGGCCGAGGCACAGCAACAGGCTGAAGAGCGGCGGTTAACGCAGAATCAGCTGCACTATCAGCGTCAACGCGAACGCTTACAGCAGCAATCGTGCCGGGAAAAACTTACTGCTCAGGTCAACACTGAGCGGACCGCCTTACAGGCAGTTGGTCAGCAGCAGCAGCGGTGTCAACAGGCAGAGCATGCATGCGGACACGCGGCTTCTGCGCTGGCGCAAGCATCACAATATGCACATGAACAACAAAAAGCCCTGGAAAAACTGGAATATTTATCTGAACACCTGGAGGACGTGTGAGAAATACACCAAGGTATCCTGACCGGTTACCGTCCCCTCAACGTAAGGCTCAACCTGATGAGCACTATAGTGAGCAAGTACTTGCCTCTCATTTGCACCAGCAGGAGAGCACAGCGTCGCTGATGGCGCCGGACTCACTGTTTTTTGCCAATACAACGGCGTACATGCCAAACAATGATCCGCCCACGGATGCTGCGCCTCCACCAGACTGGCATAGCCTTCATCAGGCGCTGCATGAACAGATAGCCAGCCATTCAGACGAAGACTGTGCTTTTACGCTTATGCTGCCGGAAGCGGGTGAAGTCGACGTCATGCTCACCCGGGGCCAACCCGCTGGTTGGGATATTGCGCTGCGTTTTTCGCCTCGTGTCTGGAAACACTGGCATCGTCGTGAAATACAATGTCGCCGTCAATTGAGTCTGTCTCTAGCCGCACCGGTGCGTCTGAAAATTGAACAAGGCTACACCTGATGCATCAGATAAGGCCTCTGAACTTCCCCCATTTCAGCCACGCCAATGCACGGTCGCAAAATCAGTTGACGAGCGGCTATTGCTTCCCTTTCACCTTAGGTGATGAAACCGGGACTCTCTCTCTCCTCAACGATAACGCCTCCTCTCCGACCACGCTGACCCACTGGTGTTGTGGGCTAGGAAACTTTTCGTTGGGTGATGCAATGCCGCTACTTAATATGCTGTCGCTGTCGCCCTTGACCACGCTGTCACCTGACGATGAGTGGCAGTCAATATTATTTAATCATTACCTGAGTCCGGAACTGGCGAGCCTGTTTGGCGAAATAAAATTCTGTAATACCCAAGAGCGATATGCGTTACGCGCGAGACTCTTTGTCAGGCTGGGGGATCGCCATGCGGAATGCTCACTGCAGCTCAGCCACGTAAGCCTGTCATACTGGCTAAAGCAACCGGGCTGGCAACCCACTCGGTACGCACTACCCCACTCGCTGACTTACAGCCAGCCGTTAGTGCTGGGCCGCATCATGCTGCATACACCGCAGTTACAGGCGCTGCGAGTAGGCGATGTGCTAATTCCCCCGGTTAACTATTTTACGCCGGACGGTCAGGGCAGTCTGATACTTGCAGGACAGCAGCTCTGGGGAACATTGCAGTTGCCGCACCACTTCGTGCTTGACCATATGGAGAGTACCACTTTGAATCCTTATGATGCTGATGAAACTAATCCTGTATCCCTATCCGAACCGCTTCAATCCGAAGACAATCCACACATCGCGCTGCTGCCGCTGTCACTGGAGGTGCGTTGTGGTCGCACCCGGCTGACGTTAGGGGAACTGCAACAGCTGCAGCCGGGTCGCATATTGACGCTGGACAACATGACGCCCGGTGAAGCCGGCTTATACCACGGCGACACCTTGATTGCTCGGGGTGAACTGGTGGATGTGGAGGGACAGCTTGGATTACAGCTCACCCAGTTGTTGTTGACATTAAAGCAGGTGGCTGAATGAGTACCGAGCAATTTGACCCGATGACGTTTGCGCTGTTTCTTGGGGCCCTGTCACTGATTCCAATATTGATGATCGTCTGCACCTGTTTTTTAAAAATCTCTATGGTGCTGTTGATCACGCGCAATGCCATTGGAGTACAACAGGTTCCACCCAACATGGCTCTCTATGGGATTGCGCTGGCGGCAACACTGTTTGTGATGGCACCGGTGTTTAACCAGATGCAGCAGCAGTTCAGCCAGGCCCCCGCCGATATGTCCAATATGGATAACCTGAAAACCAGTATCACCAATGGGGTCGCGCCGTTACAAAAATTTATGACTCACAACACCGATCCCGACATTCTAATCCATTTACAAGAGAACAGCGGAAAAATGTGGCCGAAGCCGATGTCAGACGACGTCAGCAAAGATAATCTGCTGCTGGTGATCCCGGCCTTCGTCCTGTCGGAATTACAGGCTGGGTTCAAAATCGGTTTTTTAATTTATATCCCGTTTATCGTTATCGATCTCATTGTCTCGAACGTACTCCTGGCGCTTGGTATGCAGATGGTGGCCCCAATGACGCTTTCCTTGCCTTTAAAGATGCTGCTCTTTGTGCTGATTAATGGCTGGACCCGCCTGCTGGATGGTCTGTTTTACAGTTATCTTTAAGGCGTAAGCATGGAAATAATGAATTTGTTTAAGCAGGCGATGTTGCTCGTGGTTCTGCTCTCAGCACCACCTTTGCTGGTCGCGGTGATTGTCGGGGTGCTGGTGTCCCTACTGCAGGCGGTAATGCAGCTTCAGGATCAGACGCTACCGTTCGCGATTAAACTTGTCGCGGTGGGCATCGCACTGGCGCTGAGTGGACGCTGGATTGGCGTTGAGCTGCTTGAGCTGGCCCAGCAGGCTTTCGCAATGATCCCTCAAACCGGAGCTTAGCGATGGCAATCGACATCATCCACACTCTCTATCAGTACCTATTCGCCCTGACGCTAAGTGCCGCGCGTCTTTATCCCTGTTTGATCCTAGTACCAATATTTTCATTTAACATTCTTCAGGGCATGGTACGAACCGGGGTCGTGTTGGCGCTGGCAATAGTACCTATGCTCGGTTTACAGGCACAGTTGGCGCTACAGATGCCAGACTGGCCGCAGCTAATTGCGCTGATACTGAAGGAGGTAGTGATTGGGAGCCTGCTGGGAATAGTAATGAGCATGCCATTCTGGCTGTTTCAGTCCGTGGGCGCGCTGTTCGATAACCAGCGTGGCGCCTTAATTGGTGGTCAGTTGAATCCGGCTCTGGGAAGCGATGTGACCTCTCTGGGCCTTCTTCTGCAACAGACACTTATCCTGCTGCTTATGCTTGGCCTTGGTTTAAGCGGCGTCACGCAGATTATCTGGGACAGCTATCGTATCTGGCCAGTCATGCAGTGGTTGCCTTTGCCGCATCAACAGGGATTTGAGCAATATCTTGCCCTACTGACCGGCACTTTCAGTCATATCATTATTTACGCCGGGCCGCTGGTAGCACTGTTGCTGATGATGGATTTCAGTATTGCTATCCTCAGCCTCTACAGCCCTCAGCTGCAGGCATTTGTTCTGTCTGTTCCGGCAAAATGTCTTCTCGGCCTCCTGTTTTTTGTGCTTTATATCCCCACGCTGAGTGCCTTGGGTGAAGAACGTTTAGGCCTGTTGCGCGATCTAAATAAGCTAATGCCACTTTTGCTAGGAGGACACTAGCATGTCCGAAAAAACCGAAAAACCCACGGAGAAAAAACTTCAGGATGCGCGCCGAAAAGGTCAGGTTCCGCAGAGCCAGGATGTACCCAAGCTACTGATTTGTGCCGGGGTGGTGGAAACCGTACTGGCACTGGACGATGTTGGCATGCAAAAGCTTCAGGCACTCATGATGTTACCGCTTGCGCGCCTGAATCAGCCTTTTGAGCAGGCTCTGAACGAGGTGGCTGGTAGCGCGCTGCTGTTAGTCACGACATTTTTTGGTATTACGGTGACGGTAGCAGCACTGCTGCGTATTATCGGTGGCTGGATCCAGTACGGGCTTCTTTTTGCGCCGGAAACACTTAAGCCTGACTTTAGCCGCCTTAACCCAATGAATCAGTTCAAACAGATGTTTTCGGTTAAAAAACTAACCGATATGCTGAATAACATCCTGAAAGCGGCGGCTATCTGTACCATTTTCTATCTGGTGCTTAATCCAGATCTTGATGCATTATCCCGTCTGGCGTATGGGGACCTTAATAGTTTCTGGCCAGCCGTGGAGGTCATGCTTACGCGCGTTTCACGTCAAACTCTGCTAACGCTTTTGATACTGACGCTGCTGGACTTTGGTCTGCAAAAATATTTTTTCCTTAAGCAGCAGCGCATGAGTCATCAGGATATCCGCGATGAGTATAAGCAGTCAGAGGGCGATCCGCATATGAAAGGTCATCGACATGCAGTCGCAAAGGAGTTGCTGAATGCCCCCGCCCCTCCAGTGAAGCGAGAACCGCTTGAGAATGCCGATCTGCTACTAGTGAATCCCACCCATTATGCCGTAGCACTCTACTACCGCCCTGCGTTAACCCCATTACCCCGCATTGTCTGTAAAGGTGAAGACGATGAGGCAAAGACGTTGATTGCGCGGGCGCAAAAGGCCAACATCCCGGTGATCCGCTTTGTCTGGCTGGCGCGGACGCTCTATCAATCCGAGGAAGGCCAGTTGATACCTAGACATACGTTACAGGCAGTCGCGAAGGTTTACCGGGTGCTGCGTGAGCTGGATGATCAGGTTATTGAAGAAGTCATTGAACTGGAGGCAAATTAAGGGAACTTA